>Ga0208825_1000010_pt1 | contig 207241 bp, 186 predicted proteins | sample AD_UKC113_MetaG_FD_184450 | JGI IMG/M metagenome (GOLD analysis project Ga0208825, IMG submission 184450) | Active sludge microbial communities of municipal wastewater-treating anaerobic digesters from Hong Kong - AD_UKC113_MetaG (SPAdes)... | ecosystem: Engineered > Bioreactor > Anaerobic >...
TCCGCATGTAAACAGAGAAAGGTTCAGAGAAGAATGGTTTGAATGAAAATGTGAAATGAAAAACACTATTGCAAGAGGAAAAGAAGGTCTTAACCGATGACCAATGAGATGCCATGGTATTGACGTGGGAACCTACCTTTCCTGGATGTGTAATAGACGTACATCCCGTTGCATTGCTTGATATGGAAGATGATAAAGGAAGAGATCAAAAAATACTCTGTGTTCCAAAGAATGACCCTATGTGGAATTTTATTGAGACTGTTGATCAGGTCCCGCCTCATCTATATAGGGAAATCACTCACTTTTTCCAAAATTATAAGGGGTTGGAGAACAAACAAGTGAAAGTTATTGGTTGGGAAAGCCTCGAAACAGCAATCAATGTACTTAAGGAAGCTAAAGACCGATATATTGAGACACAAAAAATGAGCATGATATTCTTCCATTAACATATTCAAAAAATAAAAGCACTTGTGAGCACTTTCATGCCAAATAGGACAATTATGACCTTTAAATTGAAAAAAGAGGTTTTTATCTATTACTTTGGTAATTTTCGGGCAGCCTCTTTAATGTCGGGCGGCCGTCAGCAATTTGATTTACCTCCCAGCATAGCGATAAGAATGCTTACCTTTCTGGCAGCATGCTTTTAATTTTGTCCATCCTTTCTGATATATACTTGCTATCGCCCTGGTTCTCCGCCAAAAGCCTTTCCATGACATGCAGTTCTTCGTTCATATAGGCCAGGGCCTGCTCCATCATCTGATCCATTTCCTTGTTGACTCTTACGTTCAGACTGGAAGTCAGACGATGCAGATTTTTTTCCACTTCATAAGGGATCTGTTTCCGGAAATATCTTCGGAAAACGCCGCGGAATATAGACATGGGGAAGAGAAACCATAGCATATCCAGGTGAAAATCAAAGGTGCGGCTAATAGAGATATCTGGCTTTTTCATCTCTTTTAAACCAATGTCCCAATCTTCCATCTTCATCTGTACTCCTAAAACTTGCTCCAGATTGGTGTTTAACCTTTGACGGAAGGATTTAAGGTAAAAGGAAAGATGTTTTTGCAAGGCATCAAGTAGTTCGAAGGTCTTTTCTTCCTGCAGTATAATCTCTTTCAACTGCTTTCCCAGTGATTCCTTCAACCAGTCCTCAAATTGACGGGTCACTTGATACAGGTTTCCCTTCCAGGTGGGAAAAGCGTTCTCATAGTCCTGGTACAGTTTTTCTTCTACCTCCTGACGGAAGGCAGCTAAATATTCGCCAATACTCTCTCTATTCTTTTCTTTGTAGCTTTTAATGATCAGCAGGAGCTCATGGCGGATGAAATGGGAATTCAAATGTTCGCCCAGGATGACTTTTTTCAGCTTACTTTTCTCGGACTCCAGTCTTAAAGAAGCCTGGTAGGCTATATCCAGGTAGGAGAGGCAGCTATCCACCAGAGCGGCAATTTTATGCTGCAATACCCTGGCAAATATTTCATCCCGGTTTAAGGCCGCAGGAAGCAGGACTCTCTCTTTAATTATGGCATTGAATATGTCTGTATTGGCAAAGGCGGAATACCTGAATATGGGGAAGTCACAGTCCAAGCTTTTTCTGATTGCCCCCGACGTAAATGCCTCTATTTCTCTTAATTTCTCGTCTGTGTAAAGATCGGTTTTGGTGATAATAATGGCAATCTGGGGGGTATAACGGTAGACATCCTTTAAAAGGCTTAATTCGCTATCCGATATAGGCCGCTCCGCGCTGATTAAAAACAGGACGCCTCCTGTCTCCGGGAACCAGCCGGTAGTGGTTTCTGTATTATGCCGCCATATACTGCCTATGCCCGGTGTATCCACCAGTCTGATTTCCTTGATATCAGCCATAACCCGGCTTTCGATATCTACTAAATGAACTTCCTTGCGATTTTCCGGGTTCCCTGATTCAGAAACATACGATTCAATCTCACTTACAGATATCTCCTGGCTTGAACCATTTAAGAAAATAACCGTAGCCTTTTCTTCGGTTCCAAACCTTAATCTGGTTATCACCGAGGTAACCGGGATATTCCCTACCGGCAACAATGGCTGCCCAATGAAGCTGTTTAAAAACGAGCTCTTACCCACTTTAAACTGCCCCAATACAGCATAATCCAGGTAATGATTTTGTTCGGAAAAATTGTTTATGCTTTTTATGGTTGGTTTCAAGGAGTGAAGGCCAAAGTCATCGCAGACCTTTTGAGCCTCTTTTAATATTTCTCCTGCACAGGCTATTGGATTAATCTCCGTTTGCATTTCTTTATAGCCTCCCGAACGGAATACTCCATTACCAGTTTTTCTTTGTCCCAAGGATTATGTTTAAAAATATCTATGCAACCATCTTTAATATTTCACGGTGATGTAATTTACCTTAATAACTGCCTGGCGGTTAATGCCTCCTGCTTCATTATAGGAGTTATTTTATTTTTGCCAGGAGGGTTAGCTTGGACATTGGCCTGTATTGTTTATAGAATTGACTTCATCACTAAGAGATTCAATATTTTAGAGAGGATTAGTAGACAGCATTAACTGAAGCAAAGATTGAAACTTTAAGTTAATCCATTGAAATTACGAGATGGAATCATGGGTAAAGAGAATCATAAATGGCTTAACTCCACAGTTTGGGGTGCTTCACTAACGAGCTTTCTCTCGGATTTCGGACATGAATCAGTGACTGTATTACTACCCTCCTTTCTCGCCTCTTTGGGAGCCCCGGTATATGCCCTGGGATTAATCGAAGGTATGAGCGACGGGCTTTCAAGCTTTGCCAAGCTATTCTCCGGATATTATTCAGATAAGCTTGGCAAGCGTAAGGAAATCTCCATATTAGGGTATATAGCGACGGGTATTTTTCCTGCAATTGTCGCGGTCTCAATGTCATGGCCCATTGCTCTTATTGGCAGAGTATTTGGCTGGATAGGCAGGGGAATCAGAGGGCCTCCGCGTGATGCCATACTGGCAAAATCGGTACAGGAAAAAGACCTTGGAAAGGCGTTTGGAGTGCACCGTGCGGGAGACACGCTGGGAGCGATAGCAGGGCCTGCTCTGGCATTCGTTCTCATACCGCAGATAGGGATTAGAGATATATTCTGGCTTGCAATGATACCCGGCATTCTCGCTGCAGTCGTTTTTGCAGTGACAGTAAAGGAGAAAAATCCAGCTCCCATCGAAAGCAATAAAAATATCCTGGAATCTATGAGGGAATTTTCACCAAAATTTAAGAAATTTCTCTCTGCAGTTTTTCTTTTCGGCATAGCCGATTTCTCGCATACGATGCTAATCCTCTTTGCCGTGACTATGCTAACACCGGGCATGGGCTTTATACAGGCAACTTCCGCAGGAGTCCTCCTTTATGGACTGAGAAACGTTGTTTATGCGGCTGCATCTTATCCATTCGGAGTGCTGGGAGACAGGCTCGGCAGAAAGAAAATGCTGGTTTATGGATATTCTCTGGCCGTTCTAATGTTTATAGGCTTTATAATATCGCCTCCCAATGTCGTTATTTATGGATTACTTTTCTCCCTGGCAGGCATTTACATTGCAGCCGAGGATACCCTGGAAGGTGCCGTGTCCGGGCAGATGGTAGAAGAGCAGCGTCGGGCACTTGGATTTGGCGCACTGGCTACAGTAAACGGAATAGGAGATTTCATATCCAGCTTCGTCGTCGGTATATTATGGAATGCCTTTGGATTCACTGCAGGCTTCGCGTTCGCAGCGGTAGTAGGCGCAGCTGGAACCTTTGCGCTAATGGGGGATAAATAAATCCACAGAACAGTTTGAGTAATTACAACCAAGGAGTTTGACAATAAAACCTCTTGAATGTGCAGATTATAGATTTTCACAATAAGCTATTTAAGAACAGGGGCGGAAATTCCCTTCATATGACTGAAGCAAAAAAAACTCTTATGCTCATGATTCTTGACGGATGGGGCTACAGGGAAGAAAAAGAAGGAAACGCTGTCCTTGCAGCCAGAACTCCGAACCTTGACCGGCTGCTGAAAGAATGTCCCTCGTGCTTTTTAGAAGCCTCCGGGGAAGCCGTAGGCTTGCCAGAAGGTCAGATGGGGAACTCTGAAGTTGGCCATCTGAATATAGGGGCAGGAAGAGTTGTTTACCAGGACCTTACAAGAATAAACGTCTCTATCAGAAACGGAGATTTTTTCAAAAATCCTGTTCTGCTTGATGCAATTTCGAACGCTAAACTCAATGATTCAAGCCTGCACCTTATGGGACTTGTCTCTTACGGAGGCGTTCACAGTTACATGACCCACCTCTATGCCCTTATCAAACTTGCAAAGAAAGAAGGGTTAAAAAAAGTATATATACATGTTTTTCTGGATGGGAGAGATGTCCCACCAAAGGCTGCTCTTGCAGATGTCAGGGAGCTTGATGCCTTTTGTAAAGAAAGCCAGGTTGCAAAAATCGCGACAGTACAGGGGCGCTACTACGCAATGGACAGAGATAAGCGGTGGGAAAGGACAAAGCTTGCATATGATACTCTGACTCTTGGAGTTGCTCCCTATACAGCCCCGGATGCCGTAACTGCAGTTTCTGAAGCCTACAATAGGGGAGAAACTGATGAATTTATAAAGCCCACTATAATCACTGACTCGGAAGGAAACCCCGAGGCAGTCATAAAGGACAGGGACTCAATAGTTTTCATAAACTTCAGACCCGATAGGGCAAGGCAGCTTACCTGGGCTTTTGTAAAAGATGACTTTGAAGGTTTCATCAGGGAAAAACGCCCTAAAGTCCATTATGTCTGCATGGCACAGTACGATGAAACCCTGGATTTGCCTATCGCATTTCCACCAGAAGAATTGACGGACGTACTTGGCAAAGTGTTGAGCAGCCGCGGACTTAGCCAGCTCCGCATTGCCGAAACCGAAAAATATGCCCATGTGACCTTTTTCCTTAACGGCGGACAGGAAAAATGCTATGACGGAGAAGACCGCTGTCTTATTCCCTCGCCGAAAATTGCTACTTATGACCTCAAACCTGAAATGAGCGCATATGAAGTTACGGATGAGGTGGTCAGGAGAATCCAGTCAGGGAAGTATGATGTAATCATACTTAACTTTGCAAATATGGATATGGTAGGGCACACAGGAATCTTTGAAGCCGCAGTAAAGGCTGTGGAAACCGTGGACAACTGTGTGGGCAGGATTGTGGAAGCCCTGAGAACAGCAGGAGGAGCAGCACTTATAACTGCAGATCACGGAAATGCCGAACAGATGAAAAACCCGCAGACAGGTGAACCGCATACTGCCCATACATCAAACCCTGTAAAATGCGTTTACACAGGAAACGGCGGGGTAAAAGCTCTTGAGAATGGAAAACTCTCTGACCTTGCCCCCACTCTTCTTGATCTTCTTGGGATCCCGAAACCCGAAGAGATGACAGGCAGATCATTAATTGTGAGATAATGACTGCAAATAGAAAGCAAATGATAATCACAGAAAAGAAAGCACTGATTTTCTTCAGTGCTTTTAAAATTATCAGAATATTCTGTTTCGGTTTTTATAATCAGAGAGACTTCCGAACAGGATTTTTTTAAAAAGATTAAATATGAGCAATTACAATAGAAGGTAAAGATAAAGAGGGCATTATAAAATTTTTGAATGTATAGGGGTTGCTACACATGATAAATATAACCACTCCTTGCCGAATTCATATGACTCTTATTGATATGAATGGAGAAATTGGAAGAGTCGATGGAGGAGCAGGACTAACCCTTTCCTCACCGAATATAAGGATTACTGCTGAAGAAGCCGAGGGGGTCAGTATAGAGGGTCTGCAAAGTTTTGCCGATAGAATGAAAAAAGCTGCAAACGCCCTGCTTCCTGAAGGGAAAGGAATCAGAATAAATGTACAGGAAGTGTACCCAGCCCATGTGGGTTTCGGATCAGGAACCCAATCTTCCCTTGCCGCGGCAGCGGCTGTGAATGAACTATATGATCTTGGGAAAAGCGTTAGAGAACTTGCACTTACAGTAAAAAGAGGAGGAACTTCAGGTATAGGGGTAACTGCTTTTGAGAAAGGAGGATTTATAGTTGACGGAGGGCACAAATTCAAAGATAAAGGAGGTTTTATGCCATCGGCTGCCAGCAATGTACCTCCAGGCCCGGTGCTCTTTCGAGAGGATTTTCCTGAATGGGACATCGTGGTAGCAATCCCAAATGAAAAAGGAATGCATGACCAGGAAGAAATCGAGACCTTCAAGAAATTCTGCCCCCTGCCTGTAGAGGAAGTCAGGGAAATTTCTCATGTTGTGCTCATGCAGATGATGCCTGCCGTAATAGAAGGAGACATCGAAAGTTTCGGGGCCGCAGTAAATCATGTCCAGACTGTCGGCTTTAATAAGAGAGAGAGCCTTATCTGGCCTGATTTTGTAAAAAATATTGCTTCTTTCCTGCGCAGCCAGTGTTATGGAGCCGGAGTAAGTTCTTTTGGGCCTGTGGTCTATGCTCTTGTGGACAATAAAGAAGAAGGCAGGCAGCTTCAAACAGAAGTCCAGAAAATGCTTGACGAAACCGTAGGTGGAGTCACAATGATGACCCGTGCTAAAAACAGTGGGGCAGAGATATCCAGAACCTGACTTAGAGAAATCTAAAGCCTTAGTGGAAATTTTTGAAGTATTTTGAGAATTTGAAGCTCCATACTCAGTGAGAGTCAGCATGAGTTGCGTCGTGGTCGTGTTCCGGCAGCCGATGGAAAATCTCTCCCGACGCCCCAAGTGGATCTACATGAACAACTGCGTTTGAAAGGTAATTCAGGCTGTGAAGCATATTGTGCCTCACATTTACCGCGATTTCATGCCCTTCCTTAACAGAAATTCCGGAGTCTACCGCGACATTCACCTCTGCATAAAGCCTGTGCCCTACCCAGCGCACTCTTATCTCCGTAATATCCTTTACTTCTTTTACCTGGCTGACTACCTGGCGGATATCGTCAACAACATCCGGGTCAACTCCATCAAGTATGCGGGAAAAAACGGATTTACCTGCTTCCCATACCATACGGAGTATTGCGACTGTTATCAGAATCCCGACAATAGGATCTGCAAGAGGGTAACCCATCCAGACCCCAAAGGCTCCGAAAAGTACAGCAAGGCTCGTGAAACCGTCTGCCCTTGCATGGTATCCGTCGGCAATAAGGGCTGCACTTCCGATTTCTTTTCCGACCCTGATCCTGTATTTTGCTACCAGTTCATTTCCAAGAAAACCAATAATTGACGCTCCCGCCACAGCCCTGAGAAAAATCACCGGCTGAGGATAGAGAAGCCTGAAAACTGATTCATAAGCTGCGACTGCAGCACTCAGAAAGATAAGGAAAACAATGGATAGACCTGCAAGGTCTTCTGCCCTGCCGTAGCCATATGTAAAACGTTTATCAGGTTTTTTTCTTGAGAGCAGGAAAGCGAAGCCCAGAGGGATTGCAGTTGCGGCATCTCCGAAATTATGGATGGTATCGGCAAGAAGAGCCACACTTCCCGAAATCAAAACTACAAGTAGCTGGAAAAATGCGGTAATTATCAGGCCGACAAAAGACCATTTGACAGCGGAGAGCCCCCTCTCCGTGGAAAGAAGCCCTGGGTCCACAGCTCCGTGGGTGTGAGAATGTGAGTGTTCTTCTCTCGAATGCTCTGATTCAGATTTTGCCAGCCTTTGACCTCCTGCCCAAAGCTCTTTAGAACCACTGGTCGAGAGTTTTCTGCCTTGCCCCTGAAGCCGCTTTAAGGCGTTCTGCAGTTTTTACCACCCGATCCTCAGAGAAATCGTTCTCCTCACAGAGGAACTTGATGAGTTTTTCGGAATCGGGTTTGCCCCATTTGATTTCATAGTCGTCTGTAACATCAGGATGGGTAAAAAGTTCCTTTATACTGTCCAGAGCTTCAATCTCAACCCCTTTCTCCCGGAGTACAGCGTGAATGTCTCCATGCTTTTTTATAAGCTTGAGGGCTGTCTTGGGGCCTACTTTCTCCAATCCTTTATTATAATCAGTGCCCACACAGATTGCGATATCGATAAGCTGTTCTCTGTTAATTCCCAGAGCTGCCAGAGTTTCCTCCAGCTCGATCATTTCAAGTTCGACATCAACATACACATTCTTTCCAGGGAGCTTGCGTTTACCAGTGACAGCCAGATTTCGGACAACCGCCGGAGCTCCGAAAAGGAAAGAGTCATAATCCTGGGAAGCAACAAAATCGGCATCTTTTTTAAGAACCATATGGGCAGCCTGCGCCTCTCCTTCACAGGGAGCCTGTATCCAGGGAATGCCCATTATACCGAGGAGATATTTGGAATCTTCAGTAATGTACTGGTCAACCTTTGAAGAAGCCTGAGCATACTTATAAGCAGCTTCAAGGTTCCCCTCTGCGATTGCATTTTCCCATTTTTCCAGTGAAGATTCCCGGATTTCTTTCCTTCGATTCAGAGTTCTGGACTTCATCTCAGGGGGCTTGCCGTCAAAAACGAAAACAGGTTTGATACCTGCTTCAACCAGACTGGCTGTGCGGTAGAGCAACCCGGAGAGATGAGAAGTTACTTTCCCTTCTGAATTAACAAGAGGGCTTCCATCTCTCTGGCGAATAATACTCAAAAACTGGTGCAGGGTGTTAAATGCGTCAACTGCGATCACCCGATTTGAGAGGTCAGAAAGTTCTATTTTTCTCTTATAGAGAAGATCTCCAATGTCCGTACCCATGTTTTCCCTCTGAAGATAAAAACTCTATTTAAGGTCGATGATTCCTTTCTTTTATTCTTTAGTCTTTAGCCCTTTTAATGTTAAGGGCAGCCAGTATCTACAGGCAAGTTTGTAAGGGGATGTCTCACTGCCGGGATTAGTTATTTGACAATAGGCTCTAAGTATACTGAAGTTTTACGCTTAATAAAGATAGAAACTCTTTCGTGCAGAAAAGAATCTAAAAGAATTTAAAAAAGGATTTTCAGATTAAGGAAGAGTCAGACCTTTTTCAAGCCCTGCACTTGTCTCTGGTTCTCAGGGCAGAGATCCGTATTAGATAAAGCAGGGTGTTTCTTTTGATTTCAGTCTCCTGTCTGGAATTTCAAAACTTTACTTTCTGTTAAATAAACTCTGCCTGGAATCAAAAAAGGTATGATAGAAATGATTGTGGGAAAAAATTCCGACCTCTGGAGTTTCAAACCAGAATTCGGCCTGTGAAGTTCCCAATCCAGGCTATCCAGGAGAAAAGAAGAATTCGCAAGAATATCAGATTTTTGTCGACATATGTCGAAGCCCAGAGATGTCATGCAGTCTGGTCAAGGCGAACATCAATTACCGAGTCTTCATTTGCCTCGATTTTGGATATTGTCAACAGATTCCCTTTTCTTTCCAGAAGTGTAGCCTTCGTAACCTGGACCTGATGACCATCTACCTGTTTTTTGCTATTGTTTTTATGAATAACCAGAAGCTTCTGGCCCATTTCCGCTCCTTCTCCTATTTTAGATACGATGTTTCGTATAACCTGCTCAAAATCAGAATAAATCAAAATCTCCGACTTATTTGCAACCTTTTTAATAATACCAATCGGTTCAAGATTGAGGTGCATATTAGATTTCCTTCTTTACCTGTTACACAAGGTAATTCAATATACTAACTCTGAGTAATAATAACTTACGATACAGTATAACAATATGATTTTATTTATAAATATCTGGAATACAGATATTCCCCACTACTACAGAATAACCGGTATATAAATTTTGCTAAATCGTGGAGCTTGCCCCCGAAAATGACCTGAAGAATAATGCTTCTGAGCAGTATAATAACATGGATTGTTAAATATATGCCTGAGAGTAATAACAAATTTACGTAGTTAAAATGTAATTTAGAATCTCTTTAACAAAACTTATATATGAACTTTTCAGTTTAATTTCATTTGTAAGAGGTTATTTTGCCCCCCACGACAACGGAATTATATGTATCATGCAAATTATCCAATTTTGAAATAAATTATAAAAGAAAAAAAATTAAAAAATCCACATGAAAATCGTTGATTAACGATATGGAAAAATTAAAAAGTATTTATCCAGAGTTTGGCTGCCCGAATTGCGATTCGGGAGCCCGCTGTCCTTTTCGGTCGCTTCGCTCCCTCAAGAGGACTACTTTTTGGTTTAGACTACTTTTTGGTTTAGACTACTCGTTTCGCTCGCTCAAGCAGACTAAAATAGGTAGAAAGAAGAGGAAGCCAGAGAATTAAGTGATACAGGAGGTAAGATTCTATCTGAAAAATACCTTTATGACAAAAAGAGAAAAATGTGAAAAGAGTTGCAGACACGAGAAGAAGGCTGGCAGTACCAATCCCTGCGGAAAAATAAGATTGAGGGCAGAAATCAGTGATATTTTCTGCGGTTGAATTCGTATACTGCATTATCAACTTTGCTTGAGAGTTCGTTCATCCGTTCTTCAATTTTGGTATTCGAACTTTCCATATTAACCCTGAGGGAGCGGTCCCTTGCTTCAATCTTATCTTCAAAGTCCTGAAGTTTGTTGTTAATGGAAATGATCATGAGAGATAAGGTTCCGGTCAGAACCATAATAGACAGGATAATTAAAGGGTCAATGAAGGGGTTATCCGGCTTGTATGTAAACCTTCTGAGCCACTCAAAGGATAGAAGGAAAGATGACAGAACCATCACGATAAGGAATACTGTATCTCTTGTCTCCATTATATACCTCTGACGTACTTATGAAAATTTTCCTCATGAAATCATAAATTTTGCATAAAAACAAATTCCCTGATAATCGGAATGGGAATTGCAAAATGGAGATAATCCCATAAAGTATTTACTGTTTTTCAATTTTCAATATACTTCTATATTAACGATATTTTCTATTTTTGTTTATTTTTTATACAGTTATTCTATTTAATTATTTGCATAAACTATTTATCTGTCCTTTATCTCGAATTTGTTTTTCTCTGTAATATTGCAAAAAAATCAAACAATATGGGAAAGAGAATTAATGGAAACACAATAAGATGAACTAACAGAATCTTGAGAGCATTATAAAATAAAAATTCAAGAGAGCCTGTTAATCTGGAGCCGATCAAAGAAAGAATATGGATAAGGTAAGCAATTGGGAAGATAGACTGTATAATAAAGAGTATAAAAACTGAAGATAGAGGATAGAGTAAATATATAAAGGAATAGAAAAAGCATAGTGTCAAGAAATAAGGAGTTTACTAATTGAGTTCCAGCGAACATTCACTCAAAGATTATTTACCAATCCTTTCCATGGCAGGATTAATCCTGATTGTACAGGTTCTTTCCCTGCTTCTGTCAACGCCAATGGAAACTAACAACATGCAGGCTTTTGAAGATCCTACGCAGGTTTCCAATTCGATATATTATATCATAATGATCCTGGCTTTCACGCTTGTTGTCCTGATAGCGATAAAGAAAAACATGAAATGGATCATCAGCTTATTCATATATCTCGCTATACTAAGTACTCTATACTATGTATTTTTCGCACTATTCTCTCTGATTCCTTCACTCGCGGGTTTTGAAGATATTCTCTCAGTCCTGATATCCACAGGGTTGACAGTACTGCTTTACAAATATCCGGAATGGTACATAATCGATATTCTGGGAGTATGCATAGCCGGCGGAGTCAGTGCTCTGATAGGGATATCCCTTTCCATTATCCCGGTAGTAATCCTTCTGATACTTCTTGCAGTCTATGATGCTATCTCTGTATATAAGACGAAACACATGATAACCATGGCTGAAGGCATAATGGACCTCAAGCTTCCCATTCTCTTCATAATTCCAAAGCATCCTGGCTATTCGTTTATTAAAGAAACTTTTAAAGAGGGAGAAAAACGCGAAGCTTTTTTCATGGGTCTTGGTGATGCGGTCATGCCCACTTTGCTGGTAGTTTCCGCAAATGTATTCATTGAAAACGGAGGGTTCTCGTATCCTGTACTGGGGGCAATTCTGGGGACTCTTGCAGGGCATATACTTCTGTCTATTGTGGTAATGAAAGGAAAACCCCAGGCAGGGCTGCCCTTCCTGAATACCGGAGCAATACTGGGATTTTTTGCAGGAGTTTTGATTTCAGGGGCTTCAATTCTGTAAAGAAAGGTAAATAGAAGTTAAACTTCATCACTTAATTTATTTTTATAAATTTCTTTTTCCCGCTATATTTCTCTGTTTTCACAAAGATTTTTTTATTTTATAGAATAATCATTTGACATGGCCAGACGAATCGCAGTGGTCTTTGACAGTGCCGGAACTCTTCTACATATGTATAGAGTTGCAAAAGACTCCACTACAGGCAATATTCTCGAAAACATAGAGAGCACTGCCATTGTCGCGAAAAAAAACGGTTGCGGCCTTGTGGCTCTTAATACAGAGAAAGAAATAATCCTGCGCTCAAGAAGGGAGATGTCTTTATTTGAATTTATAAGAGATTATAGAATCTCAATAGGCATAAGCTGTTCAAAAGGACAGTTTACCCCGGATATTGCGTGTGAAGTCATAAAAGGGTCTTCCCTTTTCATGGGAGATGTGCATGATGTGCTTGAAGCAGTTACATCCCGCTGCCCTGACAGCATTTACCTTGCGGCAGGTCTGATAGTAGACTCTGAGGCAAAAAGAATACCCTATGTGCTCAGTACGGGAGGGCAGGTATTCAGTAAGACCCTGCAAACAGTCCAGATGCTCCATGCCATGGAAGTTGATACATACATAGCATCCGGAGACAGAATGTCCGCCCTGGCGCAACTTGCAAAGTTAATAAATATCCCCATAGAAAGAGTCTTTGCCTTTGCAGATCCACTTATGAAAGAGAAAGTCGTGCTTGAACTAAAAAGTAGATATGAGAAAGTAATTATGGTAGGGGATGGAATTAACGATATCCTGGCTCTCAGGGCAGCAGACATAGGAATAATGACAGTCCAGCAGGGGGATAAAAGGCCCGAAGAACTAAGAGAAGCAGCAGATGTGGTGCTCGACGATATAATAAAAGTTGTGGATGTGGTAAAAGGATTATAAGATCCGAAAATCCAGTAAGTTTGCCAGCCAATATTGATTATGGATGTTAACAGTGACAAAATAATGCGTTATGTTTATGTAATGTTTATTCTTATCTACTTGTTGCCCATATGTGTGAAATTAATTGATCATGTTAATGCGAGATCCCACTTTGAAGTAATTACCTTTCACTCTTGAGCGATACACCCAGGCAGGCGGGAGAAAGCCACCAGATTTATATGCAGCTCATAATTTGCGGAGGAAAATGCATGCCAGTATTTATTGAAGTTAAAAACCTAACTGTAGACTTCGACGGTCTCAAAGCCCTGAAAAATGTAAATTTAAACATCAACGAAGGGGAAGTCGTTGGAATTCTGGGAAAAAGCGGATCCGGGAAAACAATCCTGATGCATGTGCTGCGCGGGACCGAATCATTTGAGAATATCTCAGGCGAAGTAATATATCATCTGGCCCGCTGTGAAAAATGCGGATATATAGAACGTCCAAGCAGGGTAGGACAGAAATGCCTGGTCTGTGGCGAGATTCTTGAGTCATTTGAAGCTGATTTCGTAAAACTTTCTCTTTATGACCCGATACGGAAAGACATCACCAAACGCATTGCAATCATGCTCCAGAGAACTTTTGCCCTTTATGGGGATGAAAGGGTTCTGGTAAATGTCATAAATTCCCTTAATGAAATCGGGTATAAGGGAAATGACGCCATGTTAAAGGCGGTAGAACTGCTCGAAGAAGTAAACCTGAGCCACCGCATGATGCACGTGGCAAGGGAGCTCTCAGGAGGGGAAAAACAGAGGGTTGTGCTTGCAAGGCAGCTTGTAAGAAATCCCCTGCTCCTGTTAGCCGACGAACCCACAGGCACACTTGACCCCATGACTGCAAAACTGGTTCACGACGCTATTATAAACGCTGTTAAGAGTTACAATATGAGCATGGTGCTGACCTCGCACTGGCCCGAAGTAATAGAGAAACTGGCAGATAAGGCAATCCTGCTAGAAAACGGAGAAATCGTCCAGGAAGGAAACCCGCTTGAGGTTTCTGCAATCTTTATGCAAAGTGCATCCATGGCAAGGCACGAAAAGAACGCTCTGGTAGGAGAGCCTATTATCCGCGTGAGGAACCTTTCAAAGCGCTATATTTCAGTAGACAGAGGAGTAGTAAGAGCCGTAGACGATATCTCTTTTGATGTTAAGGAAGGAGAAATCTTCGGACTTGTAGGGGTAAGCGGAGCAGGAAAGACCACAACCTCAAAAATCCTCATGGGGATTTTGCCGCCAACCTCAGGTGAGGTAGAAGTCCGCATAGGAGACGACTGGGTAGATATGACAAAGTTAGGGGTTGACAACAAAGGCAGGGCAACAAAATACATGGGATTCCTGCACCAGGAATACGGGCTTTATACCCACAGTTCCGTGATAGACAACCTTACAGAGTCTATCAGCCTCGATCTTCCGTTCGAGCTTGGGGTCAGAAAAGCTGTGATAACTCTCAAGGCTGCGGGATTTGACGAAAATAAGGCAAAAACTATTTTACCCAAAATGACTGATGAAATGAGTGAAGGGGAGCGGCATAGAGTTGCACTCGCGCAGGTTCTGATCAAGGAGCCAAGAATTGTCATCATGGACGAACCGACAGGGACCATGGACCCTATCACAAAAGTCGCAGTATCAAATTCCATTCTCAAAGCCAGGGAAGAAATAGGAGAAACTTTTGTTATAGTCTCCCACGACATGGACTTTGTAAATGAGGTCTGTGACCGTGTTGCCCTTATGCGCGGCGGAAAGATCGTGGATTTAGGCCTGCCTAATAAAGTACTTGCTCAGCTCACAGAAGAAGAAAAGATCAAAGCTGCAGAAGAAATATAAATATGCTGCCACCTCTTAGTATGGAAAAATACTAAAATGAGGTGCCGATTACGAGTAATGAGATCAGCGTAGAGGTGAACGGGCAGATTTATGCTCTGCCTGCAGGCTCTACCCTTGGAGACGCCCTTAAAGTTTCCGGAGCCCCTTACATAGCCGGTGCAGCGGTTGGAATTATTAAAAAAGCCGCTGAGAAGAGAATGGAGAAGATCACCGAATACGCTATCACTACACCCAAAGGGGAGCTGAGGATAGAAATCAAAGATCCTGAGTCGCCCTCAGGGGAATTATGGTCAAGACATTATAAAGAGTACGAAGGAAAAAATATCCACTGGGAAAGTCCTGAAGCTGTGGCTTTCGGACCTTTTGAGGCTGATATAAAACCTTCCCGTGAAACAGGGAGTTTTGAAGCTTTTGATGTCCTGTTCGGAGCTGGAGGGTTTGACCCCCATAATACCCATTTGATCCTGTCCAGAAAAAGACATAAAGCTGAATATGGATCTCCCGAAGATGGCGTTTTTGCAACAATTGTAACCGGGAGAAAAATTATTTCCAGGCTTTCGAGAGAAGATTCCATCCTTGGCATAGAGCCGGTTATAGAATGGGAGCAGATTGCGGAGAAAAAATGCACCACAGATCTCTCGACCCCTCTCGAAGATGAAGACAGTATATATACTTATTTTGAAGTAGAGCTTTCAAGAAACTCCCCCGTGGGAGCAGAACACTTCTATGCCCTGACACGTGAAGGAACTCTTGAAGTTGATGCTGTTACCAGCTCTTTTATTTCGGACGACACTCTTAGAGAAGTGCCTGCACCTTATGAAAATTTTGAGCCCAGGAGAGAAGGTGCGATCTGGGTGCGGACTGTCGGATACGGGACAGGCAGAATATATATTTCCAAAGAGGAACGGCCCTCAAGCCTTGTGCATTCGGTAGTAGGGCAGGTAACAAAAGGCCTTGAACTTATCAAACTTGCAGAAAAGGGGCAGAAACTGTCAGTAGAAAGCCTTCCCCCCCAGATCGTCCTGCTCGGGCACAGCTTTGAAGAGGCAGAGCCTGTACTTTCCTCCATAGGGGTTGAACTGGTAAGAGACGGGTACACAGGGGCAGATGCAGTAATTGTCAGGCAGGAACCCCCAACAACTCTGGAGATTCTCGGAGAAGCAAAGGTAACTGCTTATGCAGTACCCAGAGAAAAACTCATCGAGGTTGAACTTTACCCGGAAAAAGCTCCAAAATCTGTGGACTTTTTCCGCCACTCTCTTGAACTCAAAACTAAAACCGTTGGAAAACTTCCTGTATATATGATATACGAGAGCACTTACCTTTTCAAAACAGAAAAGGAAGTGGTGAAATACAAAGAAATCCTTCCCGAAAACACCCCGTCTGGTATGGTACTCGCAGGGGAAATAGGAATCACAAATCAGGCAGCAAAAAGAATGGGGACCATAGGAGTAAGACTTATAGACGACGATCTTTTCGGCCCCACCGGAGAAAAGATGTCTTCAACGAACATTATTGGAAGGATAATCGAGCCTGATAGACTTAAAGGTGTCAAAGAAGGGGAAGCTATATACATAACTGAAGTTGCGCACAGGAAAATTGATGACAAAGAGATTGAGAATCAGGACAATGGGTAATTGTTAAAATATAAAAGTTATCACATATCAGACATGTAATGCAATAATAACGAGACATAAGCGAAGTAAAATGACTGATGCTTTAGCGGATTCACATATCTGGTTTTTTTGCAGGTGAAGTCTCCCGAAGCTAAGGAGAGACAGAAAATGACAGAGATAAAAAAAGAAGAGATTACAAAATACATTGTAATCAGTTCGGAAAAAGTGCTGCCTGCAGACGCAGCCATGAAGATCTATGAATCGGAGTTTCCGGTTAAGGTGAAGGAAACATGCTTTGGACTGATTGTAACAGGTCTTAAAGAGGATGTCATTGCAGTGGTCGAAAAAATCCGGCAGCTGGACAAAAACCACATTTTTATAAAAGACCGGGGATTCCCTGCAGGCGATGAGAGGCGATGCCGGGCAAGCCGGGGAGGAGGGCCGAGACCTGGTTTTCATTTCCTTAGGGAAGAAGTTGAGATGCTTCCTGCCATAGGAGCTGCACTTGATGAACTGGAAGCAAAAGAATCTGTAAAAAAGAAGCAAAAGGAGAAATCCAGGATCAAAGTCTCGGAGCTTGAAAAAATTATTGAAGCGGAACTTTCGAGGTGAATTTTTTTGTCAAAGGTTTTCATTTACCCGATAAACAGTCTTATTCTTTCTGATCTGGTTGAGCGTTTTGGGCACAAACCCCTTTCCATGATGAACCAGGTACGAGAAAAAGTTACAAGCATTAGCCTGGATTCTCCTCCTATCAATATCACTTCCGAAGACCCTAAAGTGGGCCTTAAATATGCTGCAATTGAAGTTCCGGCCGGCGTAAGGGGAAGGATGGCACTTATAGGCCCCCTGATAGAAGAGACAGAAGCAGCAATCATAGTTGAAAATCCGCCTGCAAACTTTGGCTGCGTGGGCTGTAACCGTACAAACGAGTTAATGAAATATCTGGTCCGCTCAAAAAATGTCCCTGTACTTGAAGTGAAGTATCCTGAATCTTATGAGGAAGCCCAGGATTTTGTAAACAAAATCGCAGAATTCCTGAATTCATTGCCTAAAGAAAATTCCGAGGAAGAGAAGGCAAAAGAGGAAAAAACAGCAGAACAGGAGGACAAAAAATGAGCGCTGAAGATTCTGGGCTTGTCAAGATTGCCCTGGTATCCTGCGGCTCTGAATACGCAGGGGTTCAGCCTGAATTTGATGAAGCGGCAGCAAAAGTGAATGCAAAATTTGTTTTCCCTGAAATTGATGTCGCTTCGATAGATACAATCGGCAGGGATTTCGGGCTTGAGGTTGCAAGCGGAGACCTGAGGCTTATGATGGCACGGGCAAAGGCTGTCGTTGAAGGCATAGCCAATGTTGACGGAGTTTTTATTACTACCTGCTTCCGCTGCGCAGAAGGAGCTATCGTAAGAAACGAAGTCAGAAGGTACATCCATAGACACGCCAATATTCCGGTAATCAGCTATTCTTTTACCGAGAGCACCACTGCAGGTACACTTCTCACCCGCCTGGAAGCCCTGACAACGGTTGTCAGACGCAGGCACCTCCTTGCAAGGGAAGTTCAGAAAGGACTGACCGCTGGAATAGACTCAGGGTCAACAACCACAAAAGCAGTGGTAATGAGGGACAATAAAATAATAGGCAAGGGCTGGGTGCCCACAACAAAAGTCCTGGAAAGTGCTGAAGAAGCATACTCTCAGGCCCTTAAAGAAGCCGGAGTCTCCAGGGAAGAAATCCAGGCTCTGGGCACGACCGGATACGGACGATTCCTTATAGGGAACCACTTAAAAGCCCAGCTTATACAGGAGGAAATTACCGTCAACTCAAAAGGCGCGGTTTACCTCGCGGGAAAGCAGAGAGGCCCTGCAACAGTTATTGATATAGGCGGGATGGACAACAAAGCAATTTCAGTTGAAGACGGAATTCCCGGAATGTTTACAATGGGCGGGATTTGCGCCGGAGCCTCAGGGCGTTTCTTTGAAATGATCTCAAAGCGTCTTGGTGTGGATATTACCGAACTTGGAGCTCTTGCGGTCAAAGGTATGCATGAAAATGTATCCATGAACAGCTACTGCATAGTCTTCGGAACCCAATCCCTTGTGAATTCCCTTGCAAAAGGAGCTACCCCTGAAGATGTGGCTGCAGCCGCCTGTTATAGTGTGGTAGAACAGATATATGAGCAGCAGCTTCAGGAAGTGGATGTAAAAGAGCCGCTGATTCTTGTAGGCGGATCTTCACTGATTGCAGGTGTCCCGAAAGCCCTGGGAGAACTTCTCAAAATCAACGTCCTTGTGCCCGAAAACTCCCATCTTATAGGAGCAGTAGGAGCAGCCCTTCTAGCTTCCGGCTATGTGGAGGAGTGAGGTCAAAATGGATTCGCTTGAGACCTTTGTTGTCGAGTCCGCAATTGATTCGGAGAAGGAGTTTTACAGGAAGATTATAGAGGACAACCTTGCAAGTCTCAAGCTTGCCCCTGCAATAGGAAGGATAAAGGTAGTGTTAAGACCTGAAGACTCCCTCTTTCAAATGGCAATCATCCTCAGGGATGTAGGCACCAGGGTTACGACAATTGATATTGCCGATGTGGAAGCAAAGCCTGTAGCCGGAGAAGTGGTAATTCTTATCAAAAAAGAGCAGTACATCCCGGAGCTGCTCACGAAACTCTGGGGACGTTATGGAAAAGCTAACATCAGCCAGCCAGACCGGTGGACTGTAGCTATAAGTACGGATAGGCCTGCAGAAGAAGCTGCTTTTCTTAAAGAAATGATGGTTGCAGATCCCAGGCACAGGCTCCATGAAAACCTCGTAGAATTTGCAATAAGGGCAACTCCCGAAGGTTTCAGGGTCCGCTACCACCTGTATAAAGACAACAGCTTTGTTTTCGTAGCATCCGAAGAAGCGTTGAAAACTGAGTGGATAGAAGAGGCAGGAGCAATGCTGGACGAATTGATGAAAGGAGGGAAAACATAAGATGGCTGTACTTCTACCCTATCTTTACACCGGCGGAGTCCATAAACACGGGCTTTTAATCGAACTGATGGAAGACCTGGGAGGCTACATTATCCAGAAAGTGGTCACAGGGACTGAAGTTAATCTCATAATGCTTGTGCCTGAAAAAGATGTTCATATCGTAAAAAAACTCTCTGATGAACTGCTTGGAGTACTGATGGAAGCACCTTTAACAGGTGTGGAAATAGCAGTTGTTTCACCTACACTTGCTTCACATCACCTCCCTCACTCAGCCTGCGACGTAGCAGAATATCTCCGCCACCCAGGAGCCAATACGAACATGATAGGGCTCGCGAGGGGAATGGGAAGAAGGGTATCCCTTTCAATGGACTATGAAAGAAAATTGATTAACGAACACGATATTGCAGTTTTCTCCTTCGGCTCTTTCAGCGACTGCATTACAAAAAAGAAGCCGAAACTCTTTGAGGGTATAGAGATACCGATTGTGGTTACCGGAGGACCTGCAGAGCTGAAAACGGAAGATGTCCCTGGAGCAGACCTCTACGTGGGTAATATCGGGAGGGTTTCTCACAGGTTAAGAAGAACAGAGGAAGTTAACGCCCTTGAAAGCCTTAATGAAGGGGTCTCAAAAATAGCTGATAATATCCGCAAGCAGCAGGCAAAAGATCCGCTTGCAGTACTTCCTGCAAGAGTAATGAAAGAGATTGAAAATCAGGTTCCGGAAATCCGCACCGTACTTTCTCCCGCCCCGCTTACCCTTCAGCTTGATGGCCTCAGGGTTAAACTGCCGTATGACGAATTCCATGAAAAAATAGAAAAACTGGAATTTGATGAAGGAGTGACTCTTTCCGAGCTTGCAAATATCTCGCGGTCAAAAATGAAAAATTATATATTGATAAAAATCAAATCTAAGTCTGACGTAGGTTTTGCAATTTGACCCGGATTCTGTTGAGCTAAAAATTATCCACTTTACATTTTTACTGGGTTTGTGCCTTTTCACTTATCCTTAAAACTGTAAAACCCGACCCAGAAAAAGGGTCTAGCCCGGTTTCCACGTAAATCTATGCTGGTGGTTTCTTATGGAACTTGAGGATATTGTGGAAATTTTGAAAAATGACCCCGAGAATGTTATCCCGGAACTCCTCGATGACGTAAGGGAACAGTACGGAGAAGTCCCTTATATTATGAATTTTTTGAAAGATCTCCCTGAGATCTTTATTCCGAAGACTCTTTATGATAACTCTATCATGCGGGAGTTCAAACATCTCGACCAGGAAACCGTGGAACTCATTTCCATTGGTGTAGCTTCTACCCTTCGCTGTGAACACTGCCTGAAAATGCATTTAAGAATAGCAAAAAGAAAAGAGATTTCGAAAGAGAAAATACTTTCAGCAATAATGATAGGAGCATCTCTGTCGAAAGCCGCAGTGCTTGCAGGAAGTAAAAAGGCCCTTAAATCTGAATTTCCGAATGAAAGCAGCGAAAATAAAGAAGAAATAGAGCTGGTTTGTACTCCTGATTGTGAGGTATGCAGGACCGCCGGCAAAAGTCTAGACCAGGAATCCATAGAATTAATCTCCATTGGTGTGGCTTCTTCCCTTCGCTGTGAACACTGCCTGAGGACACATTTAAGAATAGCAAAAAGAAAAGGGATTTCAAAAGAAAAAATATTTTCTGCAATAATGATAGGGGCATCTCTGTCGAATGCTGCAGTGCTTGCAGAAAGTACAAGGGCTCTTGCATCCGAATTTCCTGGTGAAAACGACAACCATAAAAAAGGAGCTGAAGTAGAAGAAGAGCAATGTTGTGATCCTGACTGCGAGGTATGCAATATCGCAGGAGCAAACATCAAGTAAACCGGCAGCAAAGATTCAGAATTTAGCTTTATCAGGTTAACTGATAAATGTTCAATTTTTAATGCCTGGTTTATGAAACAACTTTTTTAAGTTAAAAGAACCTTGAAGCCTGGCTCCAGATAAACTTCCGGGTAGATAACTCAAGGTCAAGGTTTTTATAATCTTAAAACTTATTTTTGGGAAGATACTTTCCAACTTTAATTCTAACTTAATCTGTAAACTAACGAAATTCGTGAAAACTTACACCATTTTTATCCTTACAGCAGGATAAACTGAAAGAAAATAGTTAAAATTAATTACAGATACGGGGGCTCATTTTTATAAATCAAAACAGCGTGAATCTAATAACTTTATCCTTCGTTTTACTGCTGGCGGTATTTTTTACACCTGCCGTTTCCGCAGCGTCCGGGGAAGATTCAGAAAAAATTCTTGATAACCCCTGGGACCATTCTCCTATTACAGTATACATAGACGATAAAAACGTCCCTTCCCATTACAGCCCTACGTACTATGAACAGGTAGAAAAAGCTCTCGAATACTGGGAAAAAGGAGGAAACGGGAATCTCGACTATACTCCTGTTTTTGAGGTCGTTGATTCCGAAGACGCAGATATAATGATACGCTGGGTTGAAAACCTTGAAAGTGTTGAAGGTGCTCCTTCGGGTGTGGCAGGCTATGCAAATCCAGGGATTTCCGGAGACCGTTTCGTAGAGGTGGAGATAGTACTTGAGGTGGGGAACTATCAGGGCAAGGGATGGCGCCAGTATGGAGATGCAACTATGCTCAGTATTTCTAAGCATGAGCTTGGGCATGCCCTTGGCCTCGGTCACAGCAATGACCCGAAAGATATAATGTATCCTGAACACGAAATGAGGGACAATATAAATCCTATATTGTGGAGAAAGTATGGTGGCCTGATACGTGCAGCGGGTATTCTGGCTCTTGCAGTTCTGCTGTTTCTGGGAATAAGCTGGCAGAACAGTAGAAGAAAAAGAAAAAAACTTGAAGATAAGTATTTCAAATAAAACTCAGCAATCTTTGAGTTAAATAGGGAATTCAGAAGGCTTTTTACTCTCATTAGCAAACCTTTCGAAGAAATCCCTGAAATAAGAAGGAAGAGTATTCATTCCAAGAATATCTTCAAGGGAAAGCCAGGCATATTCACTGTGTTCGTAACTCAATTTAACATCAGCAACAATATACCCCCCATTAAAAACAATAGCGATAACTTTTTTCTCCGGAAGCTCAAAGTTTACTCCCCCTGCAATATCCCCGGGGACAATTGAAATTCCGGTTTCCTCCCATACCTCACGCACAACCCCTTCTTTGAGCGACTCATCCGGGTTAACCTTCCCACCCGGCAGGTCCCATTTCCCGGGGTTCGTGCGGGAATTTTCCGAGCGCCTGAGCAGAAGGAACTCTCCTTTCTCGTTTCGGAGAATGGCGTATACAGAAACAATATAAGGTTTCTCCAGATTCATATAATATAGTCTAAGATTTATTTCTCTTAAAGACTGGCTCTTTCAAGATTTTCACGGTAAAGGTTCTGATTAAAGATCACTTTCAGGTATGGGGTATAGAAACAAGCCAGAAAATATAAAGGTGTCTGAAGAGGGATTTCGATATGGCTCAATTGACAGGAAAAACAGTATATGTGAACCTTAGCACTGAATCGGTCAATGTCACCGGGACTGATGAAAAGCTAATTATCAGGTACCTTGGCGGTAGAGGACTCGGAGTAAAACTGCTTTCCGAGATTTCAGAACCTTATATTGATCCCCTGAGCCCGGAAAATCCCCTGATATTTACTTCAGGACTGCTTACAGGCCTTGCCCCAATGTCCTCAGGAGCAGTTATTACATCAAAATCCCCTCTCACAGGCACGGTATTCAGCTGGAATGCAGGCGGAGGTTTTGGAAGAGAACTGAAGAAAGCTGAAATCGACGCCCTTGTGATTACCGGGAAAGCAGAGAGGCCTTCTTTTGTAGAAGTAAATGAAAATGAGATAAAAATTGTACATGCTGAAAGGCTCTGGGGAAAAAATACAGAAGCATGCACTGAAGCCCTTAAAAATAAAGGAAGCGTAGCCTGTATAGGCAGGGCTGGGGAAAAAGAGGTTCTTATTTCTTCTTTTGTAATTGATTCCATTCACAGCGGAAGGGGAGGTCTGGGAGCGGTTGCAGGCTCAAAGATGCTGAAAGCAGTGCTTGTAAAAGGGGAAAAAGAACTCTCTCCAGCCAGTCCTGAAAATTTTGAGAAACTCAAAATAAAAATGCTGAAACTTTTTGAAGCAAACCCTGTACTCTCCAAAGGTCTTTCAAACTACGGCACTCCTGCATTTGTAAAGCTTCTGGACTATATGAACCTCATTCCCTGCAGAAACTTTTCCGAAAGGGGAACTCCTTTTGCAGACATGTTCTCAGGAGAGTATATAAAAGCCAGTTTTGAGCTCAAGAAAGAAAACTGCCCTGCCTGCCCACTGGGATGTAAACAGAGAATAAAGAAAACTGGACAGATTCTTCCGGACTACGATTCTCTATGGGCTTTCGGGTTTAACCTTGAAAACCCGGACTTTAACTCCGTACTCATGGCAGACAGGATGTGTAAGGATTACGGGCTTGACCCTGTTTCTGCAGGCTCCGTGCTCGGAGCATTAGCAGAACTGAAATCAGAAAAAATCGAAGCCGGAAAACTTGAAAGCCTGATTGAAGAAATCGGGGAAGGAGGAAAAGCAGGGGAAGGCGCAAGAAAATACCTCTCAGCTTTGAAGAGAAAAGATCTCAGTATGGATGTGAAAGGGCTTGAGCTTTCAGGGTTTGACCCCAGGGGAATCAAAGGGCAGGCTCTTGCTTACGCGACCTCCTGCCACGGTGGAGATTACCTTACGGCTTTCATGGCAGGACCGGAAGTTCTCGGAAAACCTCTGCTTCTTGACCGCTTCAGCCTCAAAGGAAAAGCTGGAATCCTGCAGGTTTTTGAAAACCTGACTGCTGTACTTGATTCTCTTATACTCTGCCCATTCTCGGTTTTTGCCGTCAACGAAGAACTCTGTTCAGCCCTGTTAGATTTTGGGGCAGGGATAAAAATATCACCTGCTGAACTCCTGAAGGCAGGAGAAAGGATCTGGAACCTGGAGAGGATTTATAATCTGAAAGCAGGTTTCTCACGAAAAGATGATACACTTCCGGCAAGGCTGTTCGATGCTGGAAGCGAAGAAAAAGGAACCGGAATCCAGAGGAAGGAGTTTGAGGCAGCTCTTCAGGAATATTATCATTATAGAGGATGGGATAAAGAAGGTGTGCCCCTTCAGAAAAACCTGGAGAGCTGGAAATAAAATGCTGAAGAAAAACTGAACATGGACTCGAGAATTTTGCATTGATTGCAGTTCCACAGGAACAGGGTTCATTTGGGTTTGGTTTGAATAGTCAGATTTACCGTTTAATACCTGAGATCCCATCTAAATTAATGCAATTATTCAGTTTTTCGAGAGGATTTTTCTGAAATTATGCCCGGAAAAACAAAATCTCGCATAAGCGTTATATACTCTAGGATAATTAATCGTATTAGTCTCGACCTGCGAGGTTGTACAGGCATTCAGGTAGTAACTACTTTCCAGTTTTTCTATACAGAGCATTTAAGCAAAGTATGGATGAAGGGGTAGACAGGCTTAAAAATTAGAAAAGCCTTCTTATACCACTTTACCGGAATTGGTACTGAAAAACTTTAGATCAAATCCGGTATGACGTTTACAGCTTATTACATATATCATAACATAAACCGTAAGGGAGAATCACTATGAAACAGCAGGTAGAAGTAAAGGACCTTAAAGAAGGGAAATATGTAATTATTGACGACGAAGCATGTGTTATAAAAAGCATTACCAAGTCCAAACCCGGAAAACATGGCGCTGCAAAGGCAAGGGTTGAAGCTATCGGCCTCTTTGACGGCCAGAAGCGTTCCTACATAGGGTCCGTTGCAAACAAAATATATGTCCCTATTGTGGAAAGAAAGAGCGCACAGATTATCTCAATCACAGGAAACATTGCCCAGCTTATGGACATGGGAGACTTTTCAACCTTTGAAATTGTAATTCCTGATGAACTCAAGGAAAAAGTGAAGGAGGGTGAAGAGGTATCTTATATCACAGCCCTCAGTAAGGTCAAGCTCGATATAAGGATATAAATCCCTTGAAAACTAGCAGAAACTCAGGTTAACAGCCTGAGCTCTTTTTTTAATTAAATGATTTATATCAGGTCAGAGTATGTTTTTACCCAATTCCTTTATAGACGCTCTTGCAGACTATGAATCTGCACGCTATGTTATTTTCGGCGTACCCTTTGACAATACCTCTTCATACCGCGCAGGCAGCCGCTGGGCTCCGGATGCGATGAGACAGGTTTCTGCAAATTTTGAGAGTTATAACCCGGTTTTTGACATAGACCTTGTGGACCTTCCTATTCATGATGCAGGAAATCTGGAAACTTCAGCCTCAGTTGATGAAACTTTGAGGAATCTTTACGAAGAGGTAAAGTTCCTGCTGAACGATGGAAAGCTTCCCATTATGCTTGGAGGTGAGCACTCCCTGACTTATTCAACGGTCAAAGCCTGCGCCGAGTTCGCAGGAGACGATTTTGGAGTTCTTGTCCTTGATGCCCATTTTGACCTCAGGCAGGAGTACAGGGGACTCAAGCATAACCACGCCTGCGTATCCCGGAATATTCTGGAAAATATTACGAGTAATCTCGTTTCCATAGGCATAAGGAGCGGGCCGGAAGAAGAATGGGTTTTTGCCAGGGAAAATAACCTGAAATACTACACTGCAGATGATGTTGAGTCCGCAGGCATGGTAGAAGTCCTCAAAGAAGTCATTGAATGGCTGGACTGCAGCCAGCTCTACCTTTCCCTTGACATGGATGCAATAGACCCTTCTTACGCCCCCGGCCTTGGCACGCCTGAACCTTTCGGGCTGAGTGCCAGAGATGTCAGGACTGCAATAAGGACTCTTGCTCCTTACTCAATGGCGTTTGATATTGTAGAAATTGCCCCAGAATATGATTCAGGACAAACAGCCATGCTCGGAGCAAAACTTATGAGAGAATTTATTGCCTCTCATGCAAAAAGCTGCATCAAAATATAAACCATAGCATGATCTGTGAATCATGATGAACTGAAAAAATAAACCACTAACAATAGAAAGCTTTTAGCGGTCAGGAAGTATTTACAGTCAAAACCCGAGGGACGGCTGCCGCTGATAGAGCAGTTTCAGCTTTTATAGAAATTAGGAAAAGGATGAAATATTTCATTCATGGACTGGACTTTTCCTCATCCAACTCCTGTATTCAACTGCTCTATTTGACAGCTCTCTTTTCAAAAAAACACTCTTTGATTACACTCTTTTTCCAAGATTACGCACGCCAGATAGCTATGATCTTATCAATTGCTATGTGCGTGTATTTTTTGTTCTTTTCAAGAGTGAGTACGTTGTCTGCGCAGGCTTCCACCTTTCCGTTAAAAACGTCAGGACCCCCACAGTAAACATCCACAACTTCGCCAAGATGGTGTTCCACTATAAAAGACTGCATTTCTTGCACCTCAGTGTATTTTATGTTCCGCCTGACGAATCAGAATAAGCTTCCATCCAGGCATGAAAAAACCTGGATAATAAAAAGCCTGAGCCAATCCATCAGTCCAGAGAATTATAAGGTTCAGAAAAGGATCATGAACAACCTTTCTCTGCCCCCGATTGCCCCCTTACTCAATTTGAAATCTACGATTTCAAATTTATTGTGGCCACATAGCTATAATCTTGTCAATGGCTATGTGTGTCAGTTTCCCTTCATCTTCGAGGGTGAGTACATTATCTGCACAGGCTTTTATGGTCCCCTTGAAAATATCCGGCCCACCACAGTAAACGTCTACGGCACTTTCGAGGTAGTGCTCTACTATAAAAGATTGCATCATGCTTTTATTACTCCTGATCTTCCTTTTCTGATAACTGGTTTTGCTCATTTGCCTGTTACGAATACCGTTGTTTAAGCTATTCTTTATTAAACCGATATATTAGATACAGGCATCTGTACATAACTAGAGACTCATTCCTTATAAATTTATTTAAAAACTAATCTTGATTTTCCAGATGCGGAGGCTTTAATCCCGATTAAGAAATTTAACTTACGTACTGAAATTTCACTTCTTTGCCAGGTTGCGGTTTTACAAGAAATAAAATCCTGATTATATGGTGTTTTACTTCAGGTTTATTTGCGTAGAAATGCTCAGGAAAGCAAAGTTTAGCTGGAAAAATATTATATAGTCTGCTTTTGCAAAAAAGAGGATGAAAATTAAAGCAATACATGAAAAAATACTTTTTACTGCTTTTCCTGAAAAGCCGGCATTTTAAGGTCCAAAAAAGAATTATTTGATTTTATTTTACAAATTATCTCGCCTAAGAGCTTTTATTTCTCAGGCAAACCTTCTCCTGAATTCTGGGATTCTTTAAAATGCCAGACATTTAAAGAGATAAAACCATTTTGGGGGCAACTTTCAACTCTCGCTGCCCTCATAGAGAAAGACGTCTTCGATACTTGCGTTAAAAAATCTGGCAAGCTTGAACGCAAGGTCAAGAGAAGGATCATATTTTCCTTTCTCAATAGCATTTATTGTCTGCCTTGTTACCCCTACTTTCTCAGCAAGATTTTCCTGAGTAAGGTTATGAATTGCCCTGTAAACTTTAATATTGTTTTTCATCTCATCCACCATATTCCCTGTTATAGTATTTGTAAAACAGGGAGTAAAGCACGATAACCCCGCAGCTCGAATATGCCATGAAGAAACCAAGATCTGTGTATCCTGGGAAAGTGTCCCTCATAGCTATAAGAACTGCAGCTCCAAGGGCAAAGCCCTGTGCAACTATCTGGAGAGTAACGCGCGAAGCCTTCTGGCTTACCTGATGAATCCTTTCGTCTTCGACTACACCTTCTAATCTGTTTTTCAAATTATACATAACTGCCATGCCTGCGAGCACAACACCTACTGCCAGCACCGGATTTCCTATCGAAACTGAAAATCCCACTACGGCTCCCATAACCATTACAGTCAGTAGAGAAATTATCCTGAATTGCTTTCGCTTCATTGAAGACTCCTCACATACTTTTAGTTTAATTTGCCATTATATAGTTGTCATAGATTTGGTTCTGTTGTAAAGGATTAGAGACAAGTAGTCATATCATATGTACATAATGTAAAGTTTGATTTACATTAAGTAGAATGAACAATACATTATTTATAGATGTCGGAATGAAAAGAAAGATTAAAAATTCTGGAAAAATGTTTAGAAAATGAAGCTTGAAGAATAAGGGATTTGAAGAAGGGTTTCGACCCCCCTTCGAATGTACCGATATGAGTTTGTTCTTTCAGCTCTTATTCGAAACCACTACAGGTTCAGGCTTATGTGAAGAAGATCTTGAACTATGGGCTTCGGACGAGGGGGAAGAAGCTGGATTGAGGCTTGCCTCCTTTGAGAGAGATGCAATCAAACATCCCCTGGCAATTGAATAGAGAGGATCCTTTGAATCCGTTCCAGAGGTGTTAAACCTGTTCTTCTTGACGCCCGAAATCCGGATAGGCAGATCAGTTTCCTTTAATCTTCTCTCAAACAGCTCTGCAAAGCCTCTGGTTCTGGTGCTTCCACCGGCAATTGCGACCTGGAATTCAGCATCTGGTGGAGCAGTCTCGGAGAGTTTGCGCTTGAGATGCTGCAGGACATATGTCAGGAGAGCATCGTAGTAAACAGCAAGTGCTCCCTGGACACTTCCAAGATCGTGTTCTCCACACAGTGAGAAGTCCGTTTCCTTTATTGAGGTTATTCTTTCCTTTGCCATGCCTGTGGCAATTGCAACCTGCTCATCAATCCAGTCCCCTCCGCGGGCAATGCTGAAGGAAACAATCGGAGTTGCCATGTAAGCCACAGTTACATTTGTCATGCCTGCGCCTACACTTATCCCGATACCCGTGAAATTGGATTCGCCAAGTTCTGAATACACGACTGAAAGTCCTTCATCAATAGGGCAGGTTACATACCCCAGTTTGGAGGCAATGGCTTCTACGGTTTTTCCGTGGTAGAGTACATTGAGCTGGTTATCCACAGGATTTGCAGGGACGGAAATGTACAGGAGTTCGTCTTTCTTTTCTGGAAGCCCGAGTACCCTTTCAATAATGAGTTTGATCATAGGAATGGAATCCTTTTCTTCAGGGCTTATAATTCCCTGCTTCATGGGCCTTCGGATATGTTTGTTAAATACATTTGCGAATTTGAAGGCATCCTCTCCAAGCACATTAATGATGCTTCCCCTCTGGGTGTACAGTACTCTTCCATTATCAAGCATTTGCTTTGTCAGGTCATTAGATTCCATTTCAAGGAATGCGTTTCTCTGCTGAGAAAAGGAAATTGAACCGTTTCCTTTAGTCGCGCATATAATATTCATGGTTCCTACATCAAGGCCTTTAGCCATCTTAATGTCTCCTGAAAAATTTCGTTTTACTGTTGAATATTCCTTTGGTTTGTTTGCCCCTGGAAGGCGTACTGGTGGCCCGGGCAAGTAGCAGTGACGTTGAATCAAGCCCTTCATCGAGAGCTACATGTTTGCCGGTACTGGCAAACTTCAGGTTCTCAACTTCAGGAATATCGTCCCGAACAGTGACCTTCTTCTCTGACTCCATGAGCCCTTTTCCGAGAATAAAATCATATTCGGTGTCTTTTAATGCCATATTGAACTTCGAAAAACCGTCTTTATTCGTAAGAGCGTTTTCGAGAGTTCTCTGGACTTCTTTCTCGATTTCGTCTTCACTGTGACTTTTTATCTTTTCAGACTCTATTTCAGAAAGTTGTCTTGCTCTCTCTTCAATCTGAATTAAAACCGTATTTGCAAAGGCGTTTCCTGCAAGCAGGCAGACACCCGCAGCATATACAGCTGCCACATAGGTAACATTGGGATATACCCACACAGGATAACCCTGGGGGTAAAGTGCAAGAAAAGCTCCAATCCCTATGAAATTAAGGACAAGCCCTGTTCCTACAATATGCAGATGATATTCTTTCGGGTTCTTGATCATCAGGTTGATACCCGTAAGAATCAGGGATAACCCAAAACCTATGAAACCATAAGTGATGGCAATTTCTCCGGGATCAGATCTTCTGGTAAGATTTACTGAAAGAGCATAAACAATACCTGTTAGCGCCAAAAGAAAACCGGACAGTAGCGCCATCGATGCAAAATAGTGGCTTATTTTGGATTTCATTGACACCATTAATAAGAATGTAGAGAAATATAAAAATGTTTTGTTTTTTTTACAAAGATACTGTTTAATTTTAAAAATATTGAAATAAAAACTAAATAAGGGATAAATTATGCAGGGAGTACAGAAAATTTCATGTGCAGAAGAAATATTCTTCGATTGGAAGATCCTGCTTTACTCATGAAAAACAGTTACTGTGTTGCGAAAATTAAAGACTATAGATAAAAATTGAGAGTAAATATAATATAGGGATAACCGGAGAGGCTGTATTTTAGATATGGGGACGAAATGAGAAGAAGAGGAGTCAAATAAAAATAAAAAATTATACAGTTAAATTGAAAAATAGGGTTTATATAATTAATTAATTTTGTATGTTTCCTGGTTTTAGATCTTTCTGGGGGAAATTTAAAGGACTGTTAAATTGTGAAAAATATCAAAATTATTGCGCCAAAAAAGGATAGAAAATTAGTAAGTATGACTTTTGACAATTCAGAATTTGAGACATTTTCAGCAGTCTGCAATAATAGTCGAGATTTTCCAATCCCATAGTGTCAGACATACTTCAAAGATTACTGTGCAAATAATTTAAATAAGAATGTGTCATATTTAATTGCATGGCTGATAATTTTTTAAGATTTGTTGAGATTATATTTTGCATCTGTCTCTTCATACTGTTTCTAATTTCCAGTTTCAATACTACCTCATGAATGAATTTAGTAAACACCACAACAGGATTTTATTATTGCGTTTTCCGGAGGATAATATAGATGGAAGACTATTTACTGGCGAATGTTAACGTAATTCTTGGATTTGCAGTCGTCATTCTTACTATATTTTATAGATTTGAATTCCCACCAATACTGGGCTTTCTTGTAACCGGAATGCTGATAGGACCTTATGGGCTTGGAATTCTGAACGGAGGGGACAATGTGGATATGACTTCCGAGCTTGGCGTGGTCTTTCTGCTATTTACGATAGGTGTTGACCTCTCCTTACATGAGCTCTGGAAAATGAAAAAGGCTGTGCTGGCAGGAGGGACCCTTCAGATACTTTTTACAACAGCACTCGCATTCATAGTCTGCACAGGGATTGGATTTAGCTCTGCTACATCTGTTTTTATAGGGTTTCTAATATCACTTAGCAGTACAGCAATAGTACTCAAAGTTTTTCAGGACAAAAATGAGGTTGATACTCCACATGGAAAAACTTCACTGGCAATTCTGATTTTTCAGGACCTGGCTATCGTACCTCTTATCCTGATCACTCCGATACTTGCAGGAAGTTCTATAAGTTTTGATGGAGCCTTTTCAAGTATTTTCTTCAAAGGCTCACTAATCATCTTTTTCTTCATCCTGAGCGCCAAACTTATAGTTCCCGGAATATTTTACTATGTAGGCAGGACAGGCAGCAAACAGTTATTCCTTGGAAGCGTTGTTTTCGTTTGCTTATCTGCAGCTGTCTTTACCTACAGAATAGGGTTATCCCTGGCTCTTGGAGCTTTTTTAGCCGGGATTATTATATCTGGGTCCCAGTACAGCCGGCAGGCTATGGGCAATATCTTGCCTTTAAAAGACATGTTCATGAGCTTTTTCTTCGTGTCCATAGGGATGCTTCTTGATCTCAGTTATCTGCTTGACCACCTCCCTCTTTTGATTCTTGCAGCATTTTCCCTTATTATAATAAAATCAATTGCCGGAGTACTCATCACTATCATTCTTGGATATCCACTACGTACAACCATAATCACAGGACTTGCGCTTTCACAGGTAGGAGAATTCTCGTTTGTTCTTTCCAAGCTGGGTGTAGAATATTCTCTCCTGTCAGATGATATTTACCAGGCATTTCTGGCGGTTTCAATTATCACTATGGGAATTACACCCTTTTTGATTAATGCTTCTTACAAACCTGCAGATTTTATAGTCCGAAAGGCGTCAGAGACTGTCTTTGGCATGAAACTGGTACGCGGATTCTGCTCTGAATCTTTTGAAGAAAAAAAATGTGTTGGACCTGATATGAGAGACCATCTTATAGTGGTAGGGTTTGGCTTTTCCGGGAAGACAATTTCGAAAGCTGCAAAAGCTGCAGGGATTCCATATATTATCCTGGAAACAAATCCCGATATTGTTAAGCAGGAAAAAACGAAAGGAGAGCAAATACAATATGGAGATGCAACATTAGGAGCTGTCCTTGAACACGCAGGAATAAAAAATGCAAGAGTTATAGTGGTTGGGATCTCTGATGAAGATTCTACAAGAAAAATTGTAGAGAAGGCAAAAGAGTTGAACCCTAATGTATGTGTAATTGCAAAGGTTCGGGACCTGCAGGAAATGAAACGGCTCAATGCCCTGGGCGCGGATGAAATCATTCCTGAAGAATACGAAACCTCAGTGGAAATATTTGTCCGCCTGCTGGAAAAGTATCTTGTACCAAAGGAAAATATTGAAAAAATGGTAAGCGATTTGAGAGCTAACGGCTACAGGAGATTGCGAAAACTGTCCGTCGACCCGGGTAATGATATTGGATTCAGCATAAAGGACGAGCTTCCTGGCGTAGATATTCAGGTTCTTAAAGTAGGAAGCGGTTCAAGTTTTGATGGAAAAACCCTTGCAGAGATGGAATTCAGAAAGAAGCATGGGGTAACCGTACTTTCAGTTCGCAGAGGCCAGAACATAATCCACACTCCTGAAGGGGGTTTCCTTCTTCAGGCAAAAGATGTCTGCGTTCTTCTGGGAAAGCCTGAAAATCTACTCAACGTGAGGAAGTTCTTTGAGGGTGTTACAGGATAAGGCATACTTATCCTCAGTTCTCTTCAAATCTTTGTCTACTGCATGAACAATTGGAAAAATCAACTCCGATTGTCTAAGCCGCTGGAAAAATATTGAAGGAAGAGTGGATCTTTATCCATCTCTATCTTCAAAAAGCCCTCTAATTTCTTCAAATCTTTCAGGAGGGCTTATTACAAGCAGGATATCATCAGGATAGAGCTCCGTCTCAGCTCCAAGGTCATATATAAGCCTGTGATTCCTGGATATTGCAAGAACTGAAACCCCGTACATCTTACGGAGATTAAGGTCTCCAATGGTTTTTTCTGATGCTTTCGAGTATTTTCCCACCCTTATGCTTCGGACATCAACATCGGAGAAATCAAGAGGGAGTTCACAGAAAGTCTTCCTGCGCATTTCAGGTGAGCGAAGCATCCTGTAATGGTCAGCCCTTAGTTCTTCACCCATAGCTTCAATCTCATTACCCGGAACCATGTACCTGTTGAGCACCCTGGCAAAAAGTTCTATGGAACATTCAAATTCGTCTGAGACAACTTCATTGGCTCCTATAGTATAGAAACCGTCTATTTCATTCAGGAAGTGCGTCCGTGCAATAATGTGGACACCCGGATTAAGCCTCCTGGCCGTTTCAATGATTCTCCAGGAACTTACAGGGTCACCTGCAGTAATTACAACTGCTTTTGCAGTCCGGATGCCTGCATGTTCAAGTACGGCTTCCTGAGCTGCATCCCCGTAAATGATTGGCTCACCTTTCTGTTTTTCCTGCCTGACGGTCTCAGGATTAATTTCAATTACCATATAAGGGATTGAAGTTTTTTGAGCAGCAATTCCTACATTTCTTCCATTAACTCCAAAGCCTATAATAATCAGGTGATTTTCAAGCTCTTCTTTCTGTCCTTCTTCCTGAAAAGTTCTGTACCGGTCATATAAAAGTATTTTAGGCAGGGAAAGCTGCCTGCTTGAAGCTGCTGAGTAGTATCCCAGATCCACTAAAAAAGGAGTCAACACCATGGAAAGTACAGTAACAGCCAGAAACTCCTGATATATTTCTCCAGCAAGAATCCCATTCTCAAAACCTACTTTCGCTGTAATAAGTGAAAACTCTCCTATCTGGGCCAGAGAGAAGCCAACAAGAATCATCGTATGCAGAGGAAAACCTATGATAAAAGTAGTAAGAGCATTTACAAAAGTTTTCAGGAAAAAAATCAAAGCAGTAGCTGCGAGGATGAGGAACAGGTGCTTTCTCATCACATCAAGGTCCAGCAACATGCCTGTGGAAACAAAAAAGATGCTCATGAACATGTCCCTGAAAGGCATAATGTTTCCCAGTGCCTGTGTGGCATATTCGGACTCAGAGATGATCAGCCCTGCAAGAAACGCTCCAAGAGCAAGTGAAAGACCTGCCAGTGAAGCCATCCAGGCAACAGCAAGACCTATTACTACTATGCTCAACAGGAAAAGTTCACTGTTACGTGTTTTTGCCACATGGAATAAGAGATGGGGAATTAAGTAACGGGCACTTACAAGAGTGATAAGAACAAGCCCGATTCCCTTAAACAAAATCTCCAGGAGATCACTTCCGACTACTGACTCTCCTGCAAGAAGAGGGGCAAGAATAATTATCAAAACCGCTGCAATGTCCTGAAAAATAAGGATCCCAAGTGCGATTCTTCCATGAGCGCTATAGATCTCTCCTTTCTCCTGAAGAAGTTTCAGCACAATAGCAGTACTGCTAAGAGATGCAATAAGTCCCATGAAAACGGCAGCTTCAGCGGAGTAGCCAAGCCACCATAAGATAACAGAAACAACAGTGGCTGTAATAGAAATCTGCAGCCCTCCCCCCATGAGCACAATTCGCTTGATCTTCAAGAGATCGCTCAGGGAAAACTCTATTCCTATAGTAAAGAGCAGCAGAACGACTCCGATTTCAGACATAACTTCAATATTCTCGGTCTCCCGAATCAGCCCCAAACCAAATGGTCCGACAAGGATGCCAGCAATCAAGAAACCCACAAGCGGAGAGATCTTCAACCTGAAGAAAATAAAAACTACAGGTATGGAGACCCCGAATATAATTAGCAGGGCAGTTAAAAGATCCAGTGACATTAATAGAGGTTTAATTTTTAAATGATATAAATATCATCCCTGCAGCATGCTATGAAAAAAATATTATGAGGCAGGCCGACTCTGCAGCAAAAAAGTTAGTGAAAAGCCTTCAGGAAAGTTCCGAAGGCTTAACCTCCACCTGAAATTTCAGATAAACACCACGAACAGTATATAAGATATTGACATCATGGCAAGTGAGTGCTTGAGCCCGGAGGAAATGTTTGCTGAACCCATTTTACCTGCAACCAGCCCTGAGCCGAAACCCTGCAGGAGAGCTGCATGGAAGAAGAGGAGGGTATATTCCTTCAGGTTAAAACCTCCCATGGACATTGCCGGGTTGCTGGAACCATCAAGAGCAGGCAGGAAGAACGCAGCAAGCACATACACGATTACCAGGAAGACAAAGAAGGTTACGAAGATAATGAAGACATAGATAAACATCTCTGCAGAACGCTCTTTTTTAAGGTTTTTCTCGATATCTGCATCATCCGCAACCGTGCTGATAACCTGATGTATATCTCCTGTGGACTCGCTTGCTTTGGCAATAAGGCTCAGGCTGCGCCTGGTCATGTTGGTCCGTATTCTGGCTTCGAAACGCTTCAGGGCCTCTACAAGATTTGAGTTCCAGCGGATATCGGCAACTGTAGCTTTAATTTCGGATTTAAGCCTGCCCATATTCGACTGGGCTGTAATGGCAATGGCATCTGCGAGCAGAATTCCTGTACCATTGATACTTGCAAGCCTTTTAAGGAATTCAGGAACCTGATCCTCAATCTGCCGGATCTTCCGGACTTCAAGTTCGTGGAAGATTATGTAAGGAATGAAAAGAACAAGAAGAGTTACATAGATATAGTCATCAAGAATTGATGCAGTTTCAACGAATCCTTCATTGTATGGCCCGTGTTTCATGTAAGCAGAAACAAAGTATCCCAGTGCAAGAGGGATGCTTACTGTAAAAGCATATACAGGTCTGTCAAGCATAGCCCTAATAGGGTGCAGGAGCACTCTTTTCACCCTGGAGACCTTTTCATAAAACTCCATTTTCTGGAGAAGTTCTTCATCCTTCTCTGTTGCTGGTTTTACTCTGACATCACTGAAAGAATCCGGCCTGGTCGCGGAGATTTTTTCTTCAGGCATCTTTTCCGCGTCTCCTGTAAGCATATCCAGGAAGACAAGAAAAATCATGGTTCCGAACGGAATTGCCCCGTATACAAGGATATAGAGCTGGGTAGGTCCCCCATTATCTATCATATTCATGACCACGAGGATAACCATAAGGAAAAGGGGGCCTACAACGAATACCGTAATATAAACCTCTGCGAGGAGCCCTAGAGTTTCAAGGAAACGCTTGTGTTCTTTATTTGCATTCGATTTATAAACATCAGTTTTGTTTTTCAGATAAAGTGTAATGTCTCCCCCACTGGAGACTATCGAAATCAGACCGTCAACAAGATCTTTGAACTGCTCGGAAGGCGTTCTATCAGCAGCGTCCCAGAGAGAATCCTGAAGGTCTTTTCCAAAGTATTCAATATCCCGGACGATATTTCCGAATTCGCGAGCAGTTGTCCCGTAAAGGTGAGCATGATTCGAAAGTGACTTCATGATATCATAGATTGTCATGCCTCCGCCCCTCTGCAGGACATAGAGGAAAGCTGTAGCATGGGGCATTATTGCGTTAATAGCCCGCTTCCTGCTATCAGCCTTCATGGGTGGGTATGCCATGATAAGCCCATAGGTAAGGGCAGCAATCATCAAAAAGAAAATGAGTCCGCCTACAACCGTAAGGATAAAAGGAAGATGGGATTCGATAAATGCAGGAGTCTCAACTGCCCTTGTTACCCTGTGCGAGACACCAAATGTTGAGACAATTTTTTCAGGAGTTATGCCCCTGAAAAGATACTTCCCGATAAGTAAGCCCGCGAGCCCGCCAAAAATTCCCGCAAGTAGGGAAAATAAAACTGCAGTTGAAACATACTGTTCTACAGGCAGGGGAATCTGAGCCTGACGAAGCTTTATTTTGAATAGGGCAAACTTTTCTTCTTTCTCAAGAATTTTTTCTCCGAAGATCCTGAATGCCACGGTAGTTATAGCGCTCATGGTACCCCCAATTAACTGTGGTGTGCTACCATATCCCGCAAGGTATCGTTTCCAACTGCTTCCATTACAAGCTGCGGGTTTGTAGCATACATGTGTACTATAAGAGAAACGCTCACATAATCACGAATCTGTTTTGCCGCCATATAGGCGAGGATCTGTTCCCGGTTTTTAAATTCAATGAAGAGCTTATCAGGGCTCCATCCCCTTGCTTTCATAATCTCGTTAAGCACATAGGAATCGCCTGCCCGCTTGAAGTTATCGTGCACCGGCTCCCAGCGATAAAGCTCATTGATCCTGAGACTTCCTGACCTTGCGTCAAGCCCTGTAATCTCCACTATTGTTTTGGTTCTTCTCACTCTGGTCTCATTGACATAGGTCTGCATCTGGATACAGATGATACCAAGGGCCTGCATCATTACATGCGGTACGTTGATGGGCTCGTTTTCAAGTCTGTTAACCACAGTCTGCACATCGCTCGCATGCATTGTTGAGTAGGTGGTGTGCCCTGTTGACATTGCCTGGAAAAGAGTAAGAGCCTCCTTACCGCGGACTTCACCTACCAGGATATATTCAGGGCGTTGCCTGAGAGCAGCTTTCAGGAGCTCATACATCGAGACTTCCCCGGTACCGCCTACGGTAAACGATTTTCTGGTAGCGCCTGCAATCCAGTTTTCATGGTGAAGCATAATCTCCCTTGTATCTTCAATGGATACTACTTTTGATAGCCGGGGGATAAAAAGAGAAATTGCATTCATTAGAGAGGTCTTACCCGAAGCAGTACCGCCTGCAAAAAGTACACTGATGTTGTTTTCAATGGCAATCCAGTAATAAGCCATCATCTCTATACTGCATGTGCCATATCTCATAAGGTCAACAGGAGTTATCGGGTCTCCTTTGAACTTACGGATAGTGTAAGAACTGCCCCTTGTTGTAACTTCTTTTCCGAGGGTTGCCTGAATTCTTGACCCGTCAGGAAGAGTTGCATCTACAATCGGCTCTCCTATAGAGATGTGCTTGCCGCTCCTCTGGCAGAGCTTGACAACTAAGGAGTCGAGTTCTTTTTCCCCAAAGCGAATATTGGTCACAATGTTGTTGTGCTTTCGGTGGTAAAGATAAATAGGGATCTCAATACCCGAACAGGAAATATCTTCGATATTCGGGTCACGAATTAGCGGATTAATCCTTTCATATCCGATAAAATTCCTTCTGAGGAAATACATTATTTTATGAATGGAGGAAACTTCAAGAGTACTGTAGTACTGATCAAAAAGCCGCATAGCCCTGTTAATAAGAATGACGTCTTTCTCTTTTCCAGCGATCATATCCTCCTGGGTAAGAACGTCTTCCAGGTTGTTTCTGACTCTTTCAAGAACAGTCTTTTCATAGGTGGTTAGCGTGGGCTCGACAACATAATAGTATTTCATTTCCCTGTTTTCGATTATGCTGACAAAAGCGTAAGGTTCTTCTACCCAGTAGCGTTCGATTTCAGAAAATCCGGCAGGAATTTCGTATTCGAGGAGAGGGCCGCAGGTTTCAGGATCATAAGGCGGCAGAACCCTTATTTCCTCATCCTTCAAACTCCGGATAATTTCGGCAAACTTCTTTTTTGCCCCTTCAGGGGTTTTTACTTCATTGAAGAATTCCTTTAGTTTGTCACTTAATTTTTCGCCTTCTTTGATCCCCATTATATCGCGGGTCAGATCTTTCATATTTCCGGCAAATCCGGATTTTTTCTTAATTTTTGCCTTATGTGTATCCTTTCTGGCTTTACCCGGAGTTCGAACTTTTTTCTCCTCTTTTGTTTCCTGAGAACTTTTTAACTCCACAACTCCGCCCTTAGTATCATCTGTACTTTCCTCATGATGAGGCCCGGCAGGAGGAGGGAAAATGCCTTTGTTTTCAGTTTCAAGGATAAGTTCAACTTTCTTTTCAGGTGTTGCTTCTGTCGATACAGCAGATTTCTTTTCAGGGGTCACTTCGGTAGAAACGGAAGTTTTCGGTTCAGAACTTGCCCCTCCATCAGAAGATGTTGAAATTTTACTTTCGTGTTCATCCACAAATAGAGGAGACTCAGGCAGAACTTCAGTTTTCGGATTCTCCTCATCTCCAGTTTCCGGAGAAAAGCTCTTAAATTGAACAGTTTCAAGTACAGATTTGGTTTTCCTGCTTTCAATCTTAATTTTCATATCAGGAAGATGAGTATTTTCATTTTCAGCATCCTCATTTTCTGAAACTTCCTGAAGGATATTATCTGTATCAGTGTTCTTATCAGCCTGAGGGCTGTCAACATGTATATTAATATTACCTTCATAAGGAATTTTCTTGACAGGTACCTGTAAAAGATAGGATTTCCCTGACAGAGTATCTTCTTCCTCGCCTGTACGTACATTCTTTTCTGACCTTTCTGAGTCATCCGGAGATTTCTCGTTTTTAGAAATCATAGAAGCTCACCCCACCTTGGATTAGTCCCCTCACAAAGTTGGACATAAGTGTTAAGTAATGATGGAACTATTGTTTAAATTTTTACTATATGTATTGATAACTTTATAGCATTATTAATTATATCATTAAAATACTTTTTCTAGTACATTAAAGTTTGATTCAGTCGTTTTAACCAAGTAAAAAGAAAAAACCTGAAGTTTTTTGTTTATTAATCAAATAAGAAATATGGTTTAATAGTATAAATCTTTTCATGAAGAGAATTCATATATTAAATATTATATTTATACTGTACAGAAGAAAGATATAAAATCAAAACAAACACAATATTTGAAACAAAAAAGAATATAAAAAATATAGTAAGATGCGGATCAGATATCTTAAAGGAGTTTAATTCCTGATGAGGTAATTTCAAACCTTATAGGGTTCAGACTGAGGCATGTCCGTCTCATTTTAGGGATCCTTATGTAACGCTCAATATTTCCAGTATAGGGGTTTTCGTCTACCATAAGCCTAAGAGAGCCGCTTACCGAATATTCAGCAAGGTTATGGGTCATCTTGCATGCGGTATCATCCATGACGAACATTGCCGTGCAGTCGCCTCTGGTGCTCAGTATAAAGTTTAACGCATCAAACTGATCTCTGAAGTCCTGAATAGAAAGTCTGAGAGTAAAAACTCCAATATTATCAATAACTACGACATCGGTTCCTTCAGGCACATAGTCCGAGAGTGTGGGCAGCTCTATTTCCAGTCCCTCAGGAGTAAAACCGAATTTTGAAGTCTGGACCTTTTCTGAACGATTCTGGAAAGATTTCTCGATTGTAAGCTGACCGTTTTCATAATATTTCGTAAGTCCGAGACCAAGCATTTCAGAGAGATCAAGAATATCTTCAGGAAGTTCTTCTGTTGCAACCAGAACGCATTTCTTGCCGTCAAGGCATGCCCTGTGCAGAAAATGAATTGTAAAAGTCGTCTTGCCAGTCCCGGTATCTCCGGTGATAAGCAGGACTCTGCCTGCAAGGTATCCGCCGCCAATTCTTGCATCAAGCTCAGGTATTCCTGATGATATCCGTTTCATTGTTTTGACTCGATTCATTTTGTAGATTAAGCCTTAGCCCGCAGGTTATGAGACTGAGTGAGAGGGCATAAAACTGAACCTTTACTTACAGGTATAAGACGAGATCTTATATAAAATTTACACACAGATGAGGAAAAAATACAGATAAAACAGAAATTGGAAAAAATAGAAAAAACTCTTAAAAAAGAAACGACGAGAGGGGGACTCGAACCCCCGGGATGCAGGGCATCACGGGATTAGCAATCCCGCGCCATACCGGGCTTGGCTATCTCGTCATATTGAACTTTATAAACGCGTCCCCTACAATGCATTTCATATATTTAACCTTTTCCGGAGAGAAAACAATTCTAAGGGACTAATCAAGAAAATCACAATAATATTATAAAACCAAGCTTTTGAAAAGATTTGATAAAATGTTTAGTGATGAGCACACCGCAGGTCGTTGTGACTCGGAGTCTCCAGTAGACTGAGATCTCTTCTCCACCCCGCGACCCCGCAAGCGACAGTTGCCCACAGTGAGTCTGCTCCCTTCCGGGCCTCGACCGGTTTCCACGGATTAGGGTATGAGAACCTGTTTTCCAGCAAGTCCGCATACCTGCACCATCCAAGCAGGACGGAGCTTCTCAGTTGAGACTTCAGGCTGGAATCTCTCTGGCGCATCTTCCTTTGGCTTCGTCCCCCGCGTATCGGCGATTTCGGGTTACAGGTAACGCCGACCTACCCGGACTAGCTCATCAGCTATACAAAGACATTTGTAGTATATAAAAATATCCTACCCGTATTTCTCCCGATATCTGTTTTTTTGAGCAAAAAAACCTGAATGTTTAATCTGCTTGCAAAAGCAAAATCAAAGCTAGAAAAGGCATTTTTTGAAAAACAATACAGGATAATTAAAAAGTTGGCTAGAGATTAAAATATATAGGGAAGAATAAATCCCTGCATTTATTTATACGTCATTTTTCAAAGTAATATTACGGAAAATCTCAAACGGCTTAAGTGATATTTCAAAACACCCGGCAAAATAAAAGATGAGAGGATTTTTATGAGATATGGAGTTGCAGTTGACCTGGGAACAAGTGGATATAGAGCTCAGAAGATTGACCTTGATACAAAAGAAATCAAAAGAACAGTAATTACGCTGAGAAATCCTCTTCCCGGAGCGAATGTGATGGATCACATGGACTTCGCAATTCACTACGGGCAGGATCTCGCTCATGGACTTTCAGTAAATGCAGTAAAAAATCTGCTGCAGACACTTGATGTGCAAAGCGGGGAACTGGACAGACTTTCTATCTGCGGAAATCCTATCCAGCTATCTATTTTTCAGGGAATCAGTATTGAAGACCTTGCATACGCAGGCGAGCGTAAGAAACAGAAGTACAATATACAGGAACAAAAGAGGAACGCAAGAATAATCTCCAGCACTGAAATCTCAGGGCTTGAGGAATTTAACTGCGAAGTTGTAGTCCCTCCTGCAATAAAACACGAGGTTGGAGCCGATGCCCTTGCTCTTATAACCAAATCGGGGATGCTAGACAGCGATGAAATTTCGATTGCAACGGACTATGGTACAAATGCCGAGATGGCTCTCAAAGTAAAAGATATCATTTATACAGGCTCGGCAGCTGCAGGCCCGGCTCTTGAAGGGCAGCAGATAAAACACGGAACACTTGCATCTCCCTTTGCAATTTCGGATTTTGAATTTGAGGATGGAGCATTAAGAAATTACGTGCTAAATGAAGAAATGAAACCAGATCCAGGAGATCTTGTCGATCCTAAGACCGGAGAAATCCTTGAAGAAGGAAAAATAAAAGCAAAAGGAATCACAGGTACGGGAGTTATTGCCCTGTTAGAAAAGTCCCTTGCACACGGCCTGGTAGAACTTCCAAAAGTTAAGACTCCGGACGGACTTCTTCACCTGCAGAACAAAATAACCTTCTCGGAACACGATGTTAAAGAAGCAGGAAAAGCAATTGGAGCGATCAGGGCAGGGCATATCACCCTATGTGCGGCTGCAGGCATTGAACTGACAGATATCGATACTGCCTATATGGCAGGAGCTGCCGGAACATATATGGATGCAGTAAAAGCCCAGAAGATTGGGTTAATACCTTATTCTACAGGAAAAATTGCCCAGCTTGGAAATACATCTCTTGCGGTTGCAAGAGAAATTCTGCTTTCGGAAGAAAGATTATGGGAACTCCAGGACATTGCAAACCAGATAATAGGTACTCACATAACGTTTGCACTTGTTCCCGAATTCCGGGATGCCTATGTTCTTGAACTTGCGTACTGGGAAGAAGGAATGCCTTTCAAGATGTTTAAGAAATATCTTAAAAAGAAAGGGCTTCCGTCACTTGACGAACCCATAAGCAATCCTGTTGTGGATAAGCGCGTGGAAAGAGATATTCCGGTGCTAGGGGAAGAAGGTCTGCATGTTCTGGAAAGGGTAGGGACCTATATGACCATGGTTGTCGTCGACTGCCCCGAGTGTAAAAAATGCATAAAGGTCTGCCCCAATGATGCCATTACAATAGACGAAGAAAACAGGATTATGATAAGCACTGACCTCTGCGAAGGTGCACACTGCCAGAAATGCATAAGAGCATGCCCTCCAGACAAATTTAACTGGGCAAACCTGGAAGTATTCAAACCGCCTCAGGAATAAATAAGTTTGATCACTGCTGAAACGGCACTTGGTAATGATTGTGTCGAAAAACATCAATCTAAAACCTAAAAGAGATTTTCATTAAAATTGGTGTAGAGGTGCGAAGACACATTACAATATTAAAAGTCGGCATTAAAGGTAAGTATTAAAAGTGCCTTTCAGTACAGTTCCTGTTGAAATACGTTCCTTTTTACAGGAAAACATTTGAAAAAATCTGGCTAAAAAAAGACAGTTTAAAAAGTCCAAAAAGAGAAAAACAGGATTTAAAATAATAGTTTTGGAGGGTTGTGTGCAGAGTGAACACAAGGTATATAAATAACCTGTGCAAAGGAGTTTATGAGGCATCGAATCCACTTTCACACCACAAATCATCTATCACATCTAGCCCGGATAGATTTTTAAGTCACACAACGCCTTTTTTTAGATGCCTCAATACCACATAAAGCAACGCTAAGTGGGATAGAGAATCATCATATATAAACTTTTATATCGTATATTTAGAATAAAAAACGAACATGCTATTTGTTATGGCAAAAAAGTGATTTCTCACAAAGTAGAGCAATATAACCTGTAAAAACTCAAAAGCTTTAAATCCCCCTATAAAAGCGTTATTCCTTTTTTTCTAAGGGCACGTCGAGCTCAGGCATAAGAAACTCGCAAAAGTACTCCTAAGAGACTCCTAAGAGACTACTGTTGAGATTGTGCAAATCCAGAAGGGCAGATATTTACTGAGAAGTAGAGAAGAAAATCAAATCAGAAAAAAAATCCTGCCACAAAAATTCCCTCTAATCTTTACTCTGGATTGAGCTGAGTATACGTTTAAGAATAAAAAAGAATAAAACAGAACTATAGAAAAAACACACGACAGAGCGCAAAAAGAGATATGCAGAGACGGAATTATATTAGGAGTGATACACAAAAAATCAGCACAAATTTTATAAATAACCTGTACATAGGAGTTAATGAGGCATCTAATCCACTTTCACACCACAAATCATCTACCACATCTAGCCCAAATAGATTTTTAATTACGCAACGCCTGTTTATTAGATGCCTCAATCACCCACTCGAGTGAAACTTTATATAAAGCTCTCATAGATAGAAGGAGTTTATTGGATATAAACATTTATATTTAATCTCAATTATAATATCTTCTAATTAAAAGCTTATGTTTTCTAAAAAAACGCGCATGATATTCTTCGAATAACATGCCCAAAGAATGAAAGTACTTGAGAGCACTTTCATACCAGGAAGAAAAAGAAGAGACACATGCCTTACTTCATAAGGCAGGCATGAGCAGATAACTTTTTCCTGAAAAATCAGGTTCTTTAATTTCAATTTTCTGTTTTTTTAGCGGTGTCTCACAACGCAGTTTGAAAGACCAAGAATTTCCACGATATCACTGTTGTCAGGGCTGTGAATAATCATCTGCCCTTTTTTAAGGTAGGGAATCCTGCGTTCATATTCTTTAGGGACTTTTAAAGATGAGATTGCAGCATCATTATTGAGGTTGAGGATAAGCTTTGTATTAACCTGTTTAAGGACGGTATCATCAATGTCCTGAGGGTCCTGCGTGATCAGGAAGAGACCGAGAGCTTCTTTTCTTCCCTGGCGGGCTGCGTCCGCAAAACGGGAAATAATAAGGCGGGCGTGTTCCCCGTTTGCCTTTGAAAGGTAACGATGAGCTTCGTCAAGCGCCAGGATGATCGGAGTTTCTTTTATGTCCTCAACTCCTGTAGTATTGAGCTTGTTGTCAACGATCAGGCTCATGATTGTGAGCACTATGAGGTCCCTGATCCTGGGAGAGCTTATGTACTCCGTCGGGAAAACCGAAATCTGTCCAGGCTTGAAGATTTTATTCAGGATGTCAGTTATCGGGGTCGCATCGCGGTCAAAGACCTTTGAGAAAAATCTGCTGCTAACTCTCCGCACGATCCCATCGTAAGAAGACTCATGGATCCTGTTGCTGTCAACGTAATGAGAACGCGTTCCTTCGTTTTCGATATGGCTGATAAAGTTCTGATATGTATGCGGCACACTTGACTTGAAGAAGTCTGCAAGGAGCACTTCAAGCCCTATATATTGAAGTTCGGACATCCCTGCTGCTGCAATCAGCCAGGAGTTATGTTCCACAAGGGAAAATGGAATTGTAAACTCGATCTGCTCTGCCCTTGACTTGTCTCCGGGATACTTCTGACCTTCAACCTTTGCCACAAAAGCCTTTGTTGACTGAACCCTGCCGTAATTAACGTTTTCGGATTCAAACCTGAACCTGTCGTCCTCTGTCAGGGTATCGTTGTCCTCAAAAATCTGGGAATACTCATCCTGAGGGTCCATAATTACCAGGCAGGGGTTTTTCTTCGCCTTATCGGGAGAGTTGCGCAGCCTGTAACGGTTGTTTTCAGTCATGAACTGGCGCAGGATGTTTTTAGAAAGGAAAGTCTTTCCTGTCCCCGTGCTCCCGCAAATAAGCATATGCCTGAAAATAAGGGGGTCGCCCATCGAATAATCGTTTCTGAGGTAATAAGCAACGGTTTCAGGTTCGGAGTGAGTCTTTACAAGTTCTCCTCCTACGCTCAGGTGCCCGAGGAAAATTCCTTTTTCAGGAATATTCAAGCCTGTCTGGACTTCAAGCCTGTCCGTTACAGGAAGTAAGGGCGTGTTCGGGCGGGGAATTCTGTCTGCCATCCTGCGTGTGAGTGAACCTTCAGCTTTTTTCCGGTACAGGATACAGAGAGGGTCAAGGCAGGCAAGGAACTTGTAATCGGCTTCGTTTACAGGGTTTGCCCGTGAATTCAGCATGCGCCTTGAGTGGATTTCAGTTGCATCGTCCACTGCAAATTCCTGCCTGTACTGGAGTTTTCCTACCCTTGCAAAGAGCTTTTCTCCGTCTTCATAAGGCACGACAACATAAGTCCCGAGCCTGATTTCACTCCTGCGGGCAGAAGAGATGTATCCTGTGATTGTAGCTCCTGAAGGTGTTATTTCGAGGGGTTCTATGCCTGTAGTAACAATTCCGAAAGCCTCAACCAGAGCTGGAGCGGTTCTGGAGATTCCAGGATCATATTCTTCAAACGTTTCAAACGGAAGTTCTTCTTTTTCAGAAAATCCGGATTCAGGAGAAGGAACAGGAAACTCTTCAAAAGCTGGCGGTATTCCTGGCTCGAAAGCCTCTTCAAACACATCTTCCTCCGGATTTTTTACCTTATTTTCGGGACTTTCCTTTAATCCCGTGTTTTCACCTGAACCCGCATCTTTTTCAGAAATAGTAGCCTTATCAGGAGCAGAAGTCGGCTTTGACTTATTGGAAATAAAAGCAAAAATATCGGCATCTTCATATGTCATTGAGCTTACCCCACCGGGTGTCATTATAAGTTATATCAGGATTCATATTCTCAAAGAACTTATCGATCTCCTGCCTCTCCACTTTCCTGATTTTTGCGAGGTGGTCTGCCTTTGTGAGGGTAAGGGGAAAACCGTGAAGAGAAAGGTCAAAGAGCACCTTTTTAGTAATTTGCATGCGCAGGAAATCATCCTTAATAAGTCCGTAAGGAGCTTCAACCTTAAAAACCACATCCTTTGAAGGCACGTAAAGCATGAAAAAACAGAGTGCATAATCTTCAGGCGGGAACCTGTGCCTGAGCTTTTGCTGGACCACGTCTCCTGCTGCAAGGGGAGAAGTTCCATTAAGCATCTTTTCGTAATACCTGTTGGGCTGCAAAAACCAGTTAGTGTAAGTGATATAAGCACTTCTGGGACCGTTGTGCTTGCCGTTATTTCCGTTATTCGAGTGCCATCCGTTATGCCCATTCCCGGAAGCCCTGCCGGCTTTTTCTGGGGAAAGGAGGTTTCTGAAAAACTGTGCATCAAGAAGCCACGGAAGGTCAAAAGCTTCCCTTTTCTTCCGGACACTGTCCATGATCTGCACGTCAGTAGGATTTTTAACAAACCCTACCACAGGACTCTTTTTTTCCAGAAAATGGTCCATGACGTCAATATAGTTCTGCAGGATTTTTCGGGCGTCGGGGTTCTGCCGAATCCTTACCTCATCGTCATCGAGCACCATCCAGTACATGAGCTGTTTGGGGTAAATGGGTCCGTCCATTATGAAAAAGCTGTCAGGTTCCAGCCTGTCCTTCATAAAAAGAAGGTGTTCGGACTCTGCCAGATACATGGCAAAATTGTGTACCATATCTGGAGCCTTTCTTTTCAGCTCATCCGGAGCAATTGTAACAAGCTTTGCCCTTCCGAGCCCTTCGTCGAAAATTTCCCAGCCTGATGTTGCACGCATTGCTATTTTCTGAGAGGAGGAATAAGCAGCACAGACAATTGTCCTGCACCTCTGGACATCAAGATCGGTAGGTGTTGCAGCCAGCCCGCAGTGGCAGAAGTCTACAAAAAGCCCGCTGTCATAAGTCCTGGGATTAGTGCTTCCGCTGTCGCAGGCATAGGTAACAGGATAGGGATCCTCGCCCTGTGCCATCAGCTCGGTCCTGACCATTCCCCGGAAGAGCCGATCCACAGCCTTAAGGATTACCTTCCCTTCAATCTTCAATTCTTCAAGCAACTTATAAACATCCACTGCCGTTTTCGGGTCATCAGCTTCAAATGACTGGTCAATTCTCTCTGCAAGCTCCGAGATCTTATGCATATGCACGGGCTCAAGGGTCATGAATAAAAGATACTTTAACAGTAATATATATTTGTTGAGTGGAAAGGACAAAGTGTAGCACTGTTTTAGGGATGAAACATACCAACATTTTAACATCTGCACATTATTATTTACTTGAAAAACGAATACTGTTAATGTAAAAACGGGGATTTTGTGGGTAGTTGTTTAGGTAGTATTAACGGCTACTTCAGGCTTTTTTCGTATTAATCCCGAATTTAGTAGATATACATCAATGTAAAATTTATTTTCCGATTCGCCCACTCTAATTCGAGACGAACAGGATGAGCTTTTCATTCAGTGTCTTGTTGAGATTGGAAGTGGTATTTTTGTATACTTTTGCGGGAAGCATGATCAACTATAGTATTAGGAGGGGTAGTAAATGAAAGAAATGATATGTGAGAAAACATCAAGAGGGCATATCTCAATAAAAATTTTAGGATTCATAATGCTGGCGCTTTTGATTCTTGTGAGTATCGCAGGGGCCGCGCCGTACGCGTATATTTCAAATGCCGGTGACGGCACTGTTTCTGTAATTAACACAGCAACAGATACTGTAATAACTAATGTGCCTGTTGGAGGATCTCCTCAAGGAATTGCAGTCTCTCCAGATTCAACAAAAGTATATGTAGCTAACTCCGACAGCAATATTATCTCTGTAATTGATACAAGTTCAAGCACTGTTATAGACACATTAAGTACGGAGGGAACACCTCATGTAATTGCAGTAACTCCAGACGGAAACAGCTTATATGTAGTAAACTCCGACAATGTTGCTGCAATTGACACTATCACAAACCAGGTCACAGCTACGATATCTGTAGTAGGAAGTGGAATTGCAATCAGTCCAGATGGAACAAAGGTATACTTAACTACTCAAGAAGGTGTTTGTGTAATTGACATTGCAACAAACACAGTTATAGCTATGGTACCTGCAGGATATAGGCCAGGCGATATTGAAGTAAGTCCAGATGGAACAAAGCTATATGTGGCAAATTGGGAGTGGGACTACGGAGGATCTGTCTTTGTAATCGATATTACAACAAACCAAATTATAGCTACTATACCTATAGGAAGTGGAGAAAGTAGTATTGCGGTCAGCCCGGATGGAATGAAGGTATATGCAACAAACAATGATGACGATTCTGTCTCAGTAATTGATACAGTCACAAATAAGGTTACAGACACGATACCTGTGGGGCACAATCCTTGGAGTGGTATTGAAGTCACTCCAGATGGAACAAAGGTATACGTGACTAATTTCGATAGCGATAGTGTCTCTGTAATTGATACAGTTACAAATACTGTTAGAACCACTTTGAACGTAGGGAACGAACCTGTTGCCTTTGGAAAATTTATAACTAAAACAACTCCGCCGCCAGCATTTCCAGCAGCAAACTTTGTGAGCAACGTTACTTCTGGGTATGTACCGTTGACGGTCTTGTTTACTGATAAGAGCATAGGGATCCCAGCAGCCTGGAACTGGGACTTTGGGGATGAAACTACTTCAATAGAACAGAATCCGGTGCACACATACTCTGAAGCAGGATTATATACTGTTAGCCTTACTGTAACCAATGAAAAAGGCACAGATTCAAAGATTGCCAAAATTAATGTCCTACAACCTCTTGTCAACGCGAAGCAATTAGCATATATTGCACATTATGAACAGAGTGGCACTGTTTCTGTGATTGATACAGTTACTAATACTGTTACAGCCACAGTGCCTGTAGGATCGTATCCTAGTGGAGTTGCGGTCACGCCGGATGGAACAAAGCTATATGTGGCTGGTAGCGACACTGTCTCTGTAATTGATACAGCTACAAACAATGTCATAGCCACAGTACCGGCAGGAGGAGGCGGAGTTCTAGTCACTCCTGATGGAAAAAATGTATATGTGCTAGGGAGCGCTGTCTATGTGATTGACACAGCTTCTAACACTGTTACAACCAAGATTGATGAAATATATGCTTTTGGAGGTGCCGTCTCTCCTGATGGGAAAAATGTATATGTGTCGAATATGGACGAAAATATAATATCTGTAATTGACACAGCCACTAACACTGTTACAACCAAGATTGAAACCTCTAGCCCCTGGGGAATTGCAGTCAGTCCAGATGGAACAAAGTTATATGTGGCAAATTGGGACTATGGAACTGTCTCAGTAATTGACACTATCACAAAACAAGTTATAGCAACAGTATGGGTAGGAGTGCTCCCTAAATGGATAACAGTCTCCCAGGATGGATCAAAGGTATTTGTGTCTGTAAATAGCATAGACAACTACATCGCCGTAATTGACACGTCCACAAACCAAGTTATATCCACATTGAATACAGGATGGTGCCCTGAAGGAGTTGCAGCAACTCCGGATGGAAACAGCGCATATGTAGTAAACATCGGAAGCAATACTGTCTCTGTAATTGATATAGCTACAAACACTGTTAGAGCCACGTTTGATGCAGGAAGCAGTCCTGCCGCTAATGGGCTGTCTATTGGTCTTATAGTCCTGACTCCTGAGCAGAAAATCCAGCAACTGATTACTACTGTACAGGATCTGGTTATTTCAGACGACCTGAATCAGGGACAGGCTAACGCATTGATCTCTAAACTGAAAGCTGCAGTCAAAAACCTGAATGCTGGAAATACAGAGGCGGCAATTAATGAACTTAATGCTTTCATTAATCAGGTAAACGCTTATATTCAGAGTGGAATACTTTCGCCAACTCAGGGGCAGCTATTGATTGATGATGCAAACTCTGTGATTAATGCAATTAAATAAGCAGAAATGGCGTAAAGAGCAAGTTAAACGGGGAGTTATTTAACTTCTCTTTACTTTTGAATTGAAAACATCTCATTGACAAGATAGTATTATATGCGGCGTGTGCATATAGTGTGCATAAGGGATGCACATGATACAGGCTAGAGTTAAAATTTCAGAAAGAACAAATCAGGTTCTGAATATTGTTAAAGCCAAATATAACCTAAAGGATAAGAGTGCCGCTCTCGACTTAGTTGTAGCTCAATATGAAAAAGAAATACTTGAGCCTCGATACAGTCCTGAGTTCATAAAGGAAATACTTGATTCTGAGAATGATGAAGTAATCGGACCATTTGAAAACGCCAATGAATTAAAAGCATACATCAAAAGCTTGCCTGATGAGGATGAGTAAGCTTGTACAAATTATTGATCAAAGGAAAACTTTCAAAAGAGTTGAGAAAGTTAAGCAAGAAGAATAATGTGCTGTTTGAGGCAGTTTTCAAGAAGGCTGATGAAATTTGTATTAATCCCCAGCATTACAAAAATCTCAATTATCCCTTAAATAAATATAAGCGAGTACACATTGATTCTAACTTTGTACTATGTTTTTCTGTTGACGAAAAAGCACAAACTGTGACATTGGTTAAATTAGCCCATCACAAAGACGCTTATTAATCGAAGTTTAAAACTCGCAATGAAAAAAATATAAAAAAGAAGTACAGTTTATTTCAAGATACCATTTTTCCAGAAAAAGTTCTTTTCCGGGTTCCTTTCGAATTTTTCAAACACACTCGGATAAAGCGCCGGAAACCTTGCTTCCTCAAGAGGGATACAGAACATCCTTTCAGGATAGGATGGGTCTCCGCCAAATCCAATAACAACGAAAAAAGGATATCTGCTTTCTCTGGCAAAGTCCTGATAACGTTTCAGCTGCTCTGGTTTGGACCAGTGAAGTTTTTCTTCATACAGACCTGACCTGAACTTGCACTCCACATAAAAGATTTCGCCGGTAGGGATATAACGGATCATAAGGTCAGGACCAGCATCTGATTCTACAAATCTGTCATGCTTTCGATTAATGTCCATAGTCCATTGAACGATAGTAAAATATCTTTTGTCAAAAAGATCAACGACATATTTTTCGAACTCGTCTCCTTTTTCTACAGACTCATCTTCCTTCAATATCTCCACAACTTTCGCGATCTTACAAAAAATCCCCATACTAAACTCCTATATCAGTAAATATAAATAAATACTGTATTCTAAATTATAAAGCTTTTCGACCAGTTCAACGAACAATCGAAAAAACATACTCGTAAGACAATCTACTTTTTTCTCATTGGGGAGTTAGAAATCAAAAAATAGTCAATGTTATGAGGTCAGATAGTTGCATCAACAACTATATATAAAACTAAATAATTACATTAACGCCCAATATGGTTGTGTTTGCAACTATCTTGGATAACAACGTGGTGGGATAATAATATGAATACAACAGAATCCGATGAAAACTCACAGGATAAAGAGATGTGTGGTAAGGAATTCGTTGGAAAAGCCATCTCATACCTTTACAGATATGAACAGATCTTTATCGGCAAAAAAGTTGAGCCATATGGTATTGGAAGCGGACAGTTTCCTTTTCTTATGAGACTATATCGTGAGGATGGAATCAATCAGGAAAGCCTTTCAGACTATCTAAAAATTGATAAAGGCACTACTGCAAGAGCTATACAGAAACTTGTTGACGAGGGTTATGTTTTCAGACAGAAGGATGAGAAGGACAGGCGGTCATATAGGGTTTTTCTTACAGAGAAAGGGAAAAAAATGGAACCTGATATGAAAAAAATAGCTTCGGAGTGGGAAGATATTCTCTTTTCCAGTTTTGATGACAACCAAAAAAGAGAGATTACGAATTCACTTGAAATTATGTTTGAGAATGTATTGAAAATAATGTGAAATAACTGGACAAAATCAGCAATTTAAAAAACGAGATAAGATCATGCAATTTAAAAACGAGATAAGATCATGCAATTTAAAAACGAGGTAAGATAATGCAATTTAAAAACGCTCATCTTCTAATGCTTTGCATTACTGCATATTTTGCAATGGCAGGAGGGGCTCTTTTAGCACCAGTCTTGCCAGAAATGGTGGAACCTCTGAAGACAACATCCCATGAAGTAGGATTATTAATTTCGGCGTTCACTCTCTCAACAGCTATTTTCACACTGGTTATCGGACATTTCATTGACCGTATGAACCGTAAGAAAATACTTGTTCCCTGCCTTGTGATTTACGGTCTACCAGGACTTGTAAGTTATTTTACTGCTGATATGCAATTACTTCTTATCCTGAGGTTCATACAGGGCATCGGAGCGGCAGCCCTTCTGCCTTTGACCATGCTGGTCATAGCGGATGCATATAAAGGTCATGAAAGTTTGCATGCCATGAGCAAGGTTAGTATGGCTCTTGCCATTGGCTCGGTTTCTGCCCCTCTTATAGGTGGAGGCCTTGCAAGTTTTGGATGGAACTGTCCATTCCTTTTCTATGCACTTTCACTTCCATTCGCTTTTGTAGTGCTTACCTCCCTTCCAGAAACAAGGGTTCGGAAGGACAGTGATAATCACAAGGGTCTGATTAATGGGTTTAAAGCACTCAAAGAACTGAGAGTAACATACACAGTATTCCAGGGCTTTGCGATCTTCTTCCTGCTTTATTCAGTGCTTGTCTACGTGCCGTTTATGCTTGAGAATGTACTTGGCTATAGTGCGAAAGAAGCAGGACTTATGCTGGCTTTCCAGGGAATAGCTATTATTTTTACTGTATCCCGCGTAAAGAGTCTGGCCAGTAAGTATTCAAAGACAACAATTATTACCGCTGGTTTTGTACTTTCCGGACTTGCAATATTATTTATCTCATTTGCACATTCAATTGTTGCAGTTCTTCCTTTACTGTTGCTATTCGGAGCAGGGTATGGGCTTGCTCAAACAGCAATTGATACACAGATAATTCAGACAGCCCCTTCAGAAGCAAAAGGTGGAGTTCTATCTATTCACAACTCCCTGAAGTTCGTTGGTACGTGTCTTTCTCCCATAGTGCTTGGTATAGTCCTATCACATTTTGATCTTGACACGGTTTTTATTGTAGCAGGTTCCTTTGGGTTGCTTATTGCTCTGATAACGTATTTAATGAAGAATTTATTTGAGGATTCAGGTGACAAAAATATAAAAGAAATAGAAAAAGAAATAGAGACGAAAGTATCGGTGTCAAATTAAAAATTTGTTGAGCCGTTAGATGACGTAACTTGGAGTTGATTCCAGGACTTCATCTAACCTCATTATTGCTGCCTACATTACAGAAAAAAGTAATTCTTCAAAGAATATTCTTTAAAGAATCTGGCAGAAAGTGTTAAAAACAGAATAAAAAAATAGAAAAGTTCGAATCAAAAATTATTTCAGCATCTCTTTTTTCCAGGAGAAGTTTTTCTTCGGGCTCCGTTCGAATTTTTCATAAAGCTCTGGAGAAAGTGCTGGGTACTTTGCCTCCTCAAGAGGGATGCAGAACATCCTTTTTGGCTTTCTAGCCTTTCCACCAAGCCCTATAACCACAAAAAACGGGATCAAATTATCGTGTGCAAAAGTCCTGTAGCGCCCAAGCTGTTTGGGGCTTGACCACTGGAGTTTGCCTTTAAAAAGTTTTGACCTGAATTTGCATTCCACGCAGAAGATTTCATTGGTGCGCCTGTGGCGGAGGACTAGGTCCGGACCGCAGTCGGATTCCACAAAACGGTTATGTTTTCTTGCCATATCCGTGGTCCACTGTACAATTGAAAAATTTTTTTCATCGAAGAGGTCTACCACATACCTTTCGAAATCGTCTCCTTTTTGTTCGGACTCGTTTTCAAAAATGATGCCCAGGATTTTCCATAACTTTCTAAACAGACCCATAGTTACACCACTATTGTTTTTGAGAAAATACTGGAATATTTTAATATATTTATAAATGTAGTGGTCAAAACTGATAAAATAAAGTGTATATAAGGAGTATAAAATGGCAAAATAGAAAATGAACCATATAAGTGTTTTTTGAGAGTTAACAAAAATCCAAATCCTGATCTGAATTCCCTGGAAAAACTTAATCTAAAAAAAAGAATATACTATATAGGAGAGATTTAACACTTCATAAAAATAATCAACACAGATTAAAACTTGCTGGATTCTATGCCTATGGGGAGAAGGCTGAAGAATTATCAGGAAAAGTTGATAGCACCGGAACAGGCAGCTGGGCTTATGGAAGACGGCTGGAAGCGGGCAGATCTGCATGTTCATACGACCTGTTCTTTTGACGTGCTCCCTGTAAGATCTCTTCATCCAGAAAGCCTCTATGAAAAGTCTCTGGCTCTTGGGATGGATTTTATTACATTTACTGACCACGACACAATGGATGCTTACGAGATTCTTGGTTGGGACCGTGAAAAACTTGTCCCAGGCGTTGAGATGACAGTTTATGACCCTGAATTTGCAGGGCATGTTCTGCATGTTAACGTTTTTGAGCTTGACAGAGAAGAGTTTTTAGAACTCAGAGAGATCTCACAGGTCGAACATGACCTGAAAAACTTTGTAAGATACCTTAAGCGGCACAGGCTGCCTTTCATGTACAATCATCCATTCTGGTTCAAATTCCACGAAGAACTGAATCCTTCTGCAGTGCCAAAACTGGCAAACCTTTTTCCTGTGCTGGAGTACAACATGAATGAGCTCAAGCAGAAAAACGAACTTACGATAGCTCTTGCAGAGAGGTTTGGCAAAAGCATTGTTGCGACAACGGATACCCATTCCGGAAAACTGGGGCAGGTATATACCCTGGCAAAAGGGGACAGTTTCAGAGAGTATTTCAGGAATATAGAAAAAGGGAGGAATTACATTGTTCCTGAAGACCTTACAAGAAAACTCCTGATCGAAGAGATGAATACCTGGATAGACCTGATCTTTGATAAGAGTCATAATACTCAGGACGTAAAAAACTACCTTACAGGAATAAAGTCCCTGGATGCAATGGTAAAAATCTCAAGGAGCACCCTTTTAAACTATTCTCCAAGACTTAACCGGACAGCTATGAACCTGTTCTACATGATCTCAAATACAGGGCTTCCGGCTTCGTTTTACATTTATTCGGCAAAGAGTATTGCCAGAGAAATCGAAAAAAATATTGAGATCAAAAGCCAGAAGTGAAAACACATTTATTCCGGGTTTCCTGTTCCAATTTTTTTATTTATATCATTACTTTTCTTAAATTTGATTAAAGATTGGAAAGTAAAAAACTTACTGCTCCAGATCTGCTTTAAAAATATAGAAAAAAATGAAAAGGTTTATATTACGAGATTGTTGAATTCTGTAGCATAAAAATTAGATTTTTCGTAATATTTTTAGTGATTAGAAAATACAATATTAAGAAGATATGCAAGCAAAATCAAATAAAAAAGTGCTTTGAGGTTACCATTAACTTTCTTACTCACATTCCACTCGCATACTTCCCTCTCCCACTGATAAGCAGAGAACTGGAGGAGATGAGCAGAATACAGATAATTTTAGAGTAATCGGAACCTCTGGCGCCATTTATCTAATCCACAAGAAAAGATCTGGAACAGGAAGAGGAAGCAGGATGAAACAGGGAAAAAGTTTCGCGGGATTGGAATTAAACAAAGGGTTAAAACGGTGGCTGATTTTTGCCGTGCTAATAACTGTTTTTTTCTCAAACATATATCCGGCAGGAGCAGAATCGGCTGGAGATTCGGAACAAAATCCTACGCCTTCAAACGGCGGGATCTTTGACAGGATTGTAACGTATGTAAAAGATCTGCTGGGAGAAGAGGAAACCCTCCAGAACTCCGGAGCGGTTTCAGAAGCAGCAGCCTCAGATATGCAGCAATCCGCGAATACAGAAAAGCGGTCAGCAGATACGGAAAGAACAGTCCTGAAAATCGCAACTCCAAACGTAATAAAATCTGCATCGTTTATAGGGGACTCAAACCTTGGGGTTTTTGCCCATCTCTCAAACCCGCCTCTCATGAAAATGGATTCCGAGGGACACCTTGCAGGTCAGCTTGCAGAAAGCTATAATGTTTCAGAGAATAATACCTGCTGGACCTTTTATCTTAAAGACAACATCTACTGGAGCGACGGGGAACCTGTGACCCCGGAAGATGTCGAGTTTTCAATCTGCTACTATGGGAAAGAGACCCCCTGGGGCAGCTGGATCAACGATACACTGGAGAGTTCTTCTGTTTCGGACGCAAACAACTCCGTTACATTCAAATTCAATAAACCTTACACCCGCATTGACCTGGAATTTTCGACCTATAACATCCTCCCTGCCCACGTCTGGGAAACAATTGAAAACCCGATGGAATACACAAACAACGGCCCTTATGTGGGCTGCGGGCCATATTATCTCAAACTTATCGACCTGAATGCCGGAAAACTTGTTTTTGAGAAAAACCCCTTCTGGGAAGGAAAATCTCCGGAAGCTGAAACTGTGGAGGTCCATTTTTACTCAAGTGCTGACGTAGCCACCCTTGCCCTTAAAAATGGGGAGGTTGACACATATTACAAATACGCAGGTTCATACCCCTATTCCGGCATAGAACAGCTGGAAGAAACGGGAAATTTCGACTTTATTGAAAAGACAGATCTGGGACTTGTTTTTCTTGCCCTTAACCTGAAGAAAGCTCCTTTTTCAGACCCGGAATTCAGAGAAGCCCTGGCTTATTCAATAAATTATGAAGAGATCGTAAGTCTCGAAACACTTGGGTACGGAGAAGTCCCAAACCGCGGTTTTGTGCCGCCAGCCATGGAAAATTTCAAGGAAACAGAAAAACTTGAATACAGCCCCGAAAAAGCCAGAGAAACCCTGGAAAAAGCAGGTTACTCAGACAGTAACGGGAACGGAATCCTTGAGGGAAAAGACGGGAAAGACATAAAGCTTGAAATCCTTATCCGGCCTGAGTATGCCCGCACAGGAGAGCTTCTTGAAGAATACTTCGAACAGGCAGGTCTTGACCCGGCTCTGAGGACTGCAGATTCAGATACCTGGATGACACTCAAGGACAACTACGAATATGACCTGACAGTAACCCGCACCACACCCTGGGGAATGCTCATGCATGCAAACTGGGGAAGCGGCTATTTTGATTCCAGAAGGACAGGACAGGGAGTTATGCATAACCTTGACGACCCCGAGTTCCTGAAGCTCTGCGATGATATCCTCGCAACAACAGACCCTGAAGAACTTGAAGGTTATGCGTCCGGGCTTCAGGACTACTATGCAGAAAATTTGCCTGCAATTCCCCTCTACTGGTGCAGAGTGGTTACCCCATATAACAGGAACTTTGAGGGCTGGTACACCGATCCCCTTTACGGAATCTATAACCTGGACACTTTTGTAAATGTGACGAAAATAGAGGAGTAAAACACAAACTCAAAAAGAAATCCGACAAATATTACAGTGAAAAAGACAGAAAAAACAGGAAAAGACCGAAAGAAGCACAGTAAAAGCAAAATAAAAAATAAGAGCGATGTCAGGAATAGCAAGGAAAGTAATCAGATATCTTGCCTCACTCGTACTCATAATCATCCTCAACTTTACCATCCCCAGGCTCATGCCCGGAGATCCGGTAAAAAACCTTATCGGAGAAGATGTTTATGTGTCCGAAAACGTGATGGAAGAGCTGAGGACAGAACTCGGGCTTGACAGGCCTCTTTACGAGCAGCTTGAGTCTTTCCTTTCAGACCTCCTTCACCTTGACCTGGGCTATTCCTATCACCTCCATGCTCCTGTTGCAGAAATTCTCCTGGACAGGATGGGCTGGACCCTTCTGTTTGTAGGAGTATCGGTAGTCTTCGGAGCCCTGCTGGGAAGTCTTCCAGGTGCCCTTGCAGGATGGAGGCCAGAAAAGAGAACATGCCGTATCACAGGGCTTGCTTTTATTACACTCTCCTGCACCCCTCCCTATTTTCTTGCACTCCTTTTTCTCTATTTCTTTTCTTTCAGGCTGGGGCTATTTCCCTCGAAGGGGTTTTATGATTCCCCGGAAATATGGAGTATACTGCATCACCTTTTTTTACCAATCTGTGTAATGTCTGTCTTTTCAGCATCAAGGAATTTTCTGATAATGCGCGGAAGCGTAATCCAGGAAAAGAAACAGCTTTATGCACTTTATGCAAGAGCAAAGGGGCTGAACGATACCGGCATACTCTTCAGGCACGTAATAAAAAACGCTTCACTCCCTATCATCACCCTCCTCGCCCTGGACTTCGGGTTTCTCTTCAGCGGAGCACTGTTTATAGAAATCATTTTTTCATTAAACGGCATTGGGACCCTTATCTACGGCGCAATAATGGGAAAAGACTATCCCCTGCTTCAGGGAGCTTTTCTGGTAATCGCCCTTACAGCCCTGCTTGCGAATATGCTTGCTGACCTTCTCTATGCTTTAATCGACCCCAGGGTAAGGAGACCTGTATGAGCCCGGAAGCTGCCCATAATGAAGGTTCTTGCATTACGGAATCCTGCACCGGGAGTTGTCCTGAAGGACAGCAAAAAGACTCTGTATTTAGATTTAAGTTTCCTGAGGCTTCATTAAAGAAATCCAGAAAACGAGACGACTTTTTGGGGCAGCTAAACTGCGGAGGAATTTTTCTCTTTGCCTTTTTCTTTTTTATGGCATTGTTTCCTTCCCTTCTTGCCCCCTGTAATCCAGAAGAGCGCTTCCTTCCATATGAAGCTCCTTCGAGAGATCACCTCCTCGGGACAAACGACATCGGAAACGACATCCTCTCAGAACTTGTGTACGGGGCAAGGATCTCAATGACAGTGGGCTTTGCAGCATCCCTGGTGTCAACCCTGATAGGAACTATCATCGGGCTCTGTTCTGGCTATTTCAGGGGAACACTTGACGAACTGCTCATGGGCTTTACCGATGTTGTCCTTATTATCCCGAAGATCCCCCTTATCATAGTCCTGGGTGCGTACCTGCGGCCGAGCATCTGGATCCTTGTCCCTGTACTTGGTCTACTGTCCTGGGAGTCCACAGCCAGAGTCACCCGATCAAAAACTCTCCAGCTAAGAGAAGCAGGCTATGTTAAAAGTGCCCGATGCATGGGTTTTTCTTCCAGGCACATTATGGGCTCGGACATTTTGCCCAACATCTACCATGTCCTGCTGCCCAAATTTATGCTGGCAACAGCTTCGGCAATGATTTCCGAAGCTTCTCTTTCTTTCCTGGGGCTCAGCGACATAAGTATGAAAAGCTGGGGGTCCATGCTTTCTTTTGCCTTTTTCCGCGGCGGTTTTATCCAGGACATGTGGTGGTGGTATATGCCCCCGGGAATTTGCATCACTCTCTGCGTGATATCCATTGCACTGATCGGGTTCGGGTTCGAAACAAAACAAGAGGAATACGCAGTAGACGGAGAGTTGTGATATGAAGGCCCGTTCCGGAAGCAGGCTTCTTGAAGTAAAGGATCTCCAGGTCTCTTTTCAGGGGATAAAAACCGTAAATGCCCTTTCAGGAATCTCTTTTTCAATTGGAGAGAGCGAAACCCTGGCACTTGTAGGAGAAACGGGATGCGGAAAATCCGTAGCTGCCCACGCAATTATGCGCCTTTTGCCTCCTGAGTCCAGAATGAATGGGGTTGTAGAATTCAGGGGAAAAAACCTGCTCGAACTGAGCGAAAAAGAAATGACAGAGATAAGGGGAAAAGAAATTGGAATCATTTTCCAGAACCCGTCCCTTGCCCTTAATCCCGTGTATTCTATTGGCCACCAGCTTGCAGAACCCCTGCGTATCCATAGAAAGGAAAAGAAAGAAAAAGCCCTCGCCCGGGCAGCAGGAGCCCTTAAAGATATGGGCTTTGCAAACGCTGCCGAGTACATTCATTATTATCCTTCGTGGTGCTCGGGAGGAATGAACCAGCGTTTTCTGATTGCGGCTTCAACCATGCTTGACCCTTCTCTCCTTATAGCAGACGAGCCAGGCAAAGGGCTTGACAGGAAATGCGTATCCGAACTCGAAGCCGAGCTTAAGAAGTTGAAAGTGGAAAAGAAGACTGCTCTGCTCCTTATAAGTCATGATCTTGCTTTCGTGCAGAGGCTTGCAGACAGGGTTGCAGTAATGTATGCCGGGGAGATTGTTGAAATTGCAGACTCTTCAAGTCTTTTTGAGAACCCTCTGCATCCTTACTCAAGAGGGCTGCTGAACAGCCTGCCAGAAAAGGGCTTCATTCCCATACCCGGCTTCTCTCCTCCTCTCAGCAGCCCCCCTTCAGGCTGCAGATTTCATCCACGCTGTCCCCTGAGGAAAAAACAATGTGTTGAGACTCATCCCTACCTTATAGAAACCGATGGAAGAGCTGTGAGGTGTTTTTTATATCCCTGAAAGCAGAAAGTCTTTCGAAAACCTACGGTTCTGGTCTTCTGAGTACAGGAAAATGCATTTTCCGGGAGGTATCGCTTGAAATCAGGAAGGGAAAGACTTTCGGGCTTATGGGGCCTTCAGGAGAAGGTAAAAGCACTTTAGGAAGGGTCATTGCCGGGCTTGAGAAAGCCACAGCAGGCTTCGTATATTATAACGGCACCCCGCTTGCCAGAATGAAAAAAATAGAACATACAGCCTTCCGCCGCAAAGTCCAGGTAATGTTTCAGGACCCCACGGATGCCTTTAACCCAAGGAAAAAGATAGGACACGCAATTTCTGAAGTTCTGGCTCTCCTCAGGGTTCCCGGAGACGAACATGCCTCAAAGACAGAAGAGATGCTTATAACTGCAGGTCTCCCTGATGAAGTGCTTTCCCGCTACCCTTCACAGCTCTCCGGCGGCCAGCTCCAGCGCCTTGCTCTCGGCAGGATTCTCCTGCTCGACCCGGAATATATTATCCTTGACGAGCCTACCTCTGCACTTGATGTTTCGGTGCAGGCACAGATCCTTCATCTGCTTAAAAAGGTGCAGGCTGAACGAAATACGGGTTATTTACTGATTTCCCACGATGAGGCTGTTATTCGGTTTATGTCCGACAGCTACGGGGTGCTTGAAAACGGACGGCTGAAAATTTTCCAGTATCATACGAATTTAAAAACCCTGTCAGAAGATAAAAGCATAAAAAATGAGCTGAAATTCTGGGTTTAAAAAAGCTCCAGAATAGCTTCGGGGCTTTCAAGTACAGTGATCCCCTGCAACCCTTTTACAATCTCAACATTCCGCATGTCCACGTCCCTTACAAGGACTTCAACAGGCCCGCCCTTGATCGCATTATACGGGCAGAGTTCCTTGCAGATCCCGCAGCCTTTGCATTTAAGGAGTTCAATCTGGTCCGTGACGCCGTTTTTCTCGGAAATTGCTCCGTGGGGGCAGTTTTCCCGCGGGGGACAGGTTTCGCAGTGTTTGCATTGTTTCCTGTCAATGTTGTAGGGCATTTCAGATATTATCGAGCCTTCAATGTCCACAGGCACGACATAAACCGGGACCCTTCCTTTAACGGCCTGGGCAACAGCATTTGTTACCAGGGAATCGGCAATCCCGTAGGCGATTTTCGAGACTGTGTTTGAAGTTGCAGGCGTAACGAAAAGGGCATCATATCTGTCAAGAAGAAAACGCCCGACTTTGGGGGAACTTGAACCCTGCTCACTTTCCCGGAAGATCTCTTCAAGGTAGTCTCCTCCCGAGATTTTCACGAGTTTCTGCTCAAGCCCGTACATCCTGAGCACCTCTTCGGCTGCCCTTGAAACATACGTATTTACGGAAAGTTCGGGGTCCCTGAGTTTGAGTTCTTTAAAGACCTGGTAACTGCGGTCCAGGAAATGTCCTGCTCCTGTAATACCCCATGCAATTCTCTGAAAACTCATGGAAGGAAATCATGCCTGAGGAGGATAATATAATTTTCTAAAAAAAGGGGATGAAAAAGGATGAAAAAGATAATTTAAATTCCGAGCACTTCATAAAGCAGTTTCATAGCTTTCTTTTCACTATCGCCTCCGCATCTGGAAGCAAGAGACTCATAATGCCGGATCAATTCGAGGTACTTTTCTTCTCCTGTGAGCTGGTAACGGGTTGCATGAACCGTAGCTTCAAGAACCGCATTGAATCCCCTGTTAGGTACGGGAAGCTCTTTTCTGTTAAGCTCGTTAAAACCCGCTTCCACAGGCAAAAGGTCGGCGACAAGGGACTGGTCCGTATTTTTGAGATTAACGCATTCAAAAACGACCCATGCAACGGCTTTTTTAAGGACAGGAAACTTAAGCCCGCCTGCATCGACATATTCAAATTCCGAAGACTCAAGATCGAAAAAGGTTGAGCGCACAAAGATCAGAGGGTCATAGACCACATTGGAAGCAAGATACTTTTCTTTAGAAACGTTTGCCCATGTATTGCTGCCTTTGAAAAGGCGGACAAAAAGCTTTTCCCCCTTTGTAATAATGCCTATCGGAGCAGCGTTGGGGCGTTCCATACCGGTACTTGCGATTATCTCGGAGATGCCCTCCCTTATCCCGAAGGAAGGAAGGTCAATAGCATGATACTGTTTTTCATGCTCCCTCCGATCAGAAGAGAATCCAGTCAAAATCTCAAGCCTCCAAGAAGGGCAATGAAAAGCCCTGCAATAATGATATCTGCCGTAGAGCCCGGATTTATCCTTTTTTCCAGAAGCTCCGAGTCAAATTTCTGTACCTCGGGAAGGATGGACGCAAAGTTTTCTGCCCTTTTCCCGGAAGTATCCCAGTCTGAAAGGATTTCGCCTGCTCTGGAAGAAACATAATCGGCAGTTTCGGCATCAAACTTGGTCTGGATAAAAGTATCCCTGTGCCTGGAAAGCAGTTTGAGGAAAGTGTATACTACAGCCTCGTTGATTCCTGTGCCCGAACAGATGGAAACCGAACCTCCGCTCAAAGCTTCCGCCCCGCAGTTCCGTGCCTGCATGAACTCAAGAATGCTTTTTGCACCCTCAAGGCAGCGCCCGAAACCTGTAGTCCACTCGTTTGCGATCAGGTCATAGCCCTTTGCAATTTCCATAAGGGAGTAAAGGGTGACATTCTGTTTTCGAAGATCCGCAGTTGCTTCAGGGTCTTCAAGGTCAAATTTCTCGACGCTGTTTACCCTGACTCCTGCATGCCCGAAAGCCCTGTAGAACTCAACAGCATCCTCACAGCCCGTTGCCCGGACAAAAGAATGGGCACGGGAAGCAAGAGTCTCAAATTCTCCGATCTCAAGCCGGAAAACTGTTTTTTCGGAGCCTGATTGTTCTCTTGAGATTTCACCTGCGGCCATTGCCAGAGGAATCAGGAGCAAAAAAGCCCCGAAATGAGTGTTTCCTCCCTGTTGCCAGGCAGAGCTTTCGTAAACTGCGCTCCTGAGAAGTGATCCTATCCTTTCCGTGCTTTTTGCGGCAAGCTCAAGTACAGGGTAGACGGCAACCGAAGAGGCAACAAAATGCTCAAAACATGTGTCAGGGTAATTATGTTCCCTATCAACGTTTCCCGGCTTAGGAGAAGCTGATACCTCAAGCAGCATGGCAAGCTGTGCACAGCGAGCGATCAGGCCTGAGGCAGGGGATTCTGCAGCCCTTTCAGGGGTGTGGCAGGATAAAACAGTGTTATCGGGATTCATTTACCGGAATCCTGGCGTGGTCAAGGATATATTGTGACAGCTTCTCTTTAAGCTTCATGTATTCTGCATCAGAGAGATCGATCGTATTCAGCACGCCGTCCCTGATCCAGCAGGGCTTTGTGATTTTGCAGCACCAGACAAGGCTGCCAAAACACGTGTCCTCTCCGTACTCAAGCATTGTGCCCCTGGCAAATTCCATTTTTGTCCGGGCGAACTCTTCTGCGGTATATCCCAGCTTTTTAAATTTCTCGTGCACAGGGCAGGGTTTTACCGGAAGGCAGCAGAAAGCCAGAGCTCTGAAGTCCCCTTCACTGCAGACGTGTTTGGGAGCGTTATACCAGCCTATTGACTTCTGATATGACGTGACGCTTTCTACGAGTTCCTTAATGAGTTCGGGGTTTTCCATGGCTCCTCTTGCAACTGAGACCATGTCAGCTCCCCGGGAAAACATATCCTTTGCAGCGGAAAAGTCAGTAACCGAGTTGTTGCCTATAATAAAGAGCCTTGTGGCGTCCCTGTAATGTGAAATTGCATCAAGGTCCGCTCCAAAACCTTCGAGCATGGCATCTACATGGATAATATCAGCTCCGGCCTTATCGATAAGCCTGGCAAGCTGGATATCATTCACTACATTTGCCCTTACCTTTACGGAAAGTACGACTCCGGTCTCTTTTATTGCCTTTATCCAGGCAGAGAGCTTTGGAAGGTCATGCAAAAGGGCTTCTCCAAGACCAGCTTCAAGCATTTCAGGCTGCTTGCAGTGGGCGTTTAATTCAAGGATTGCCCCTTCTTCCTTTACGAGTTTTGCAGCTTCAATCAGGGGTTCGAGGGTTGTGCTTCTTACGTTTACGGCAACCACACTTCCGGTGCTTACTGCCCGAATTTCCCTTTTTATAAGCTCCAGAGGTTCATCGGAGATGAACTCTTTCCTTCCGCGGGCTACGAGCTTTGATGCAACTTCCATAGATCCTTCATCAAGGTTGAAGGCTCCAAGTACTACGAGTCCGGCATCGCCTGCATACTGGCTGGCAAAAGCACTATCGACAATTCCTGCCATTGGCGCCAGTGCGATAGGGTTTCTAAAACGAACATAACCAGTATGCAAATCAAATAGACAATCACTCATGTTTTACCTCTTAAAAATAAGCGTGGAAACTGAACACAAAAATGATAGTTATAGTTAGATATTAAACTAACGAATCTTTCAGGCTTACGAGAATCTTTTTTCAAAGAATTCGCGAGAATGGTATATTTATATTATTTTCACGATTACAATACTTATATATTAATATTTGGGATTTCCTCTTTGCCCATAAAAAGAGATGTAGAGCGGATGGAGAGGTAAACCTGTTTAAGCAGGCTTATAGAGCTGATAACCGGAAAAACAACCAGTTGTTGATGAAGAAATTACGATCAGGAGCACATTTCAATTGATTCTCCTGTGCAGAAATATCCTCCCATAAATATATATAGGTTCAAAAAAGAGATAGGGCCAGAAATCAGCAACGTGCGAGAGAGGCTGGACGGCTGCCGGACCATCAGGTCTGAGGAAAGTCTCCCCACCGCTCCGGACACACGAACGTCTATAAAGGATGTCGGGCGAGAGCCCGGGCTCTGGCACAGAAACGAGAACCATCCCCTGCAAATGCGATGATGCCATAAGCTGAGGTCACAGGGAGAGTGGATGAAACGGCGAATCCTCGTGGGTGCAAGTTGGAAATCGGGAAGTACGAGCAGTCCGGAATCGTCCCGATTGGTTTTGGTAACGCTTAGCCGAATGCCGTCGCTGCAAGAGTCCTCCGGGACCATTTCTTACACCGTTGGGTGCAGGAAAGCTTTGCAGGAACAGAAGGGAGCTTACACGCCTCACTCGCACTTAATTATTCTATTTATCGAATCTATTTATGATCTGCAAGTTTTGATTCAATCAATTAATTATCCACAGTTTTGATTCAATCTGTTTTTCGAATTTAGCCTGTTTATTCGAATTATCTCTGTTACCTGTTCTTCTCCGTAATGGACTTTATTTTAGATGCAGGTTCAGCAAGGCTGAAATTTAGCAGCAACCACCTGATATAGTCTTTGTGGCTTCTATTTATTACAACGTCATCCAGGTATTTATCCAGAATTTCCTTCCTGCTGAGAGCAAGCCTGAAAGAGGTATCAGGGAAACGGTGCATAATCTTTTCGAGTTTAAGGGAACTGACAAGAAAATTTCCAAATTCCTTCCTGCACCTGGCTTCATATTCTTTAAGATCGCTTAATTTCCGGCTATAAAGTACAATATCAGCTACGGTCTCCGCTGCAATCTGTCCTGACCGGACAGCATATGCGATGCCTTCCCCTATGAAAGCATCAACAAAACCTGCTGCATCTCCGCTAAGAAGGATCCTTGAACTTACGATTTTTCGTTTAATCCCTCCCAGTGGGATAATATGAGAACGGACCTGAAACTCTCCTGAAAAGCCGTTTGCCTGCAGAAAGTCCTGCATTACTGACTTCGGATGTTTAAGATGCTCAGCAGTTCCCACAATTCCCACGGAATAGTACCCCTTATGAGGAAAAATCCATCCGTAACCTCCTGATGCGACGCCGAACTGAATATCTATCGTTTCTGGAAAACGATTTCTTATTATCTCGTCTTCTTCCGGGATTTCCGAAACAAGGGCAAGGTCATATTCTGTCCTGCGGTCTCTTTGCTGCCTGACAGCATATTTAAGCATGCCGCAGGAACCTTCTGCGATCAGGACAAACTTTGCAAGGTAGCTGTTCTGCGACGTCTTAACCTCAACGAATCCTTCCCTTTCTTCACAGCCCAGCACCTTTTCCCCTAAATGAATGTCAATTCCTGTCTCTCTGGCTTTATCGAGCAGGAAATTGTCAAAAGCTTTTCTGGAAACAAGCAGTGATAACCTGTAGTCCTTTTGCCTCTCAGTACAGAGCTCCCTGTAATGAACCCTTACCTTTGAAATATCCCTCTCAACTACGGACTCAGGGAGTTCGAACCCCAGACAGGAGAGGGAATACGGCGATAAAGCCCCCCCGCAGGGCTTATACCTTGGAAAATTTTCTTTTTCGAGCAGGAGAGTTGAAATACCTGCTTCTCCAGCTACCCTTCCGGCAGAAGCTCCCGAAGGTCCTCCCCCTACTATAATGAGATCATACATACCCAGAACACCTGCTTATGGATGAGAGATATGCCGTCAACAGACATAAGCTCAAGTGAAAGGTTTTACCTCATAAAGTAGATTGATGCTCGAACAATAAAAAGGTAGAGGAAAAAGAAAAGAGCAAGAGAGAAACTCTGTTAAAAACGTTGAATGCCTTTCGAAACATGGATTATGCACCCATTCCAGTTTCGATTTTTTTTTCATTTGGCATGAAAGCACTCTCAAGTACTTTCATTCTTTGGGCATGTTATTCGAAGAATATCATGTGCATTTTTTAAGAAATCCGCCAGAAAGCGCGCAGAGCAAGGAAAAAAGTAGAGAGCTTCCAGCCGGAATTTCGGCCGGAATAGATCAACGGTTAAAGAGTGGCCGCACATTGATTACCTGAGTTTGAAATTCAGAAGAGACCAGCGAAGGTAATCCCTGTAATCGATACTATAATCCACAACTTCAAGATATTTATCAATCATTTTGTCGCTTGATGTAAAGATCTTAAATGTCTTTTCAGGGAAGCGGTGCATTATTCGGGAAAACATAAGGGAATATTTAAGATGTGTTCCGAATTCATCATAACACAGAGACTCATATTTTTTAATATTTTTTATTTTTCCATTCTGGCAAATTTCGGCAATCACTTCAGCAGCAAACTGCCCTGAACTTATAGCATAAGCCAGCCCTTCTCCAGAGAAAGAATCAACGAAACCTGCAGCATCCCCACTCAGGAGGACCCTCGAACCGGAAACCTTTCGCTTAATTCCGCCCCAGGGGATTTTGTGCCCGTGAAGTTTATACTCACCTGCGAAGCCGTTTGCCTTCAGGAATTCAAGCATTGTTTCTTTTGGATGAGGAAGGTCTTTTATAACTCCTCCAATTCCGACAGAATAATAGGTTTTGTGGGGAAAGATCCAGCCGTACCCTCCTCCGATAGCCCCGAAATGCAGTTCAACTGCCCTTCCTAACTTTTCTTCAATTTCTTTTTCGTCGGCAGGAACTTCGGTGACCACACAGATCCCATACTCCTCTTTGGTGTCCACCGGTCTCACACAGGTTTTGACAAGTCCCTGTGCTCCTTCAGCAACGATTGCAAATTTTGCCCTGTATATTCCCTTATTAGTCTCAACTTCGACATAATCAGGCATTTCCCTGCAACAAAGAGCCTTTTCTCCTGTGTGAACTTCAATTCCGGTTTCTTTTGCTTTTTCAAGGAGGAGATTATCAAAAAGATCCCGGGAAACAAGTACAGATAACCTGTGATCCTTATGCGCTTCCATCAGCTGGTTTTTAAAAAAGACTTTTGCCCCTGTAATTTCCCATTCAACAACATCCCCGGGAAGCTCAAAATCAAGATAAGAGATAGCATGGTTCGAAAGTCCTCCTCCGCAGGGTTTGTACCGTGGGAATTCTTCTTTTTCAAGCAGCAGTGCATTGAGGTCAAGTTTTCCTGCCCTCCTTCCGGCAGAGGCTCCGGAAGGACCACCACCTATGATGATTACGTCATACATTAAAGTAGCACCCTCAAAAATATTCTGAAATTATCTGAGTTTCAAGTCTATTCGATAAGGATCTAGTTTAAAGTGCTGATATTAATTCAAAATTGCGATTCGTTTAAAAAAGAAAATAGGAGAGAAATAATAAAAAGAAAAAGATTGAGAAAAGAGATTTTTATTAAACCTTTCAAACTGATATTTTAAAGTCCTCAAACACCTTAAGAACCTTCTGGTAATCCACTTCTGTCCCGAAACAACCATCATTTTCCATAGTAACTCCGTAGGTAACCACTTTCCTGTCTTTAAGGGCGCGCATGACTTTGTTGATTTCATAATCACAGGCGATAAGAAGGACACCGTCTGCAGCTTCCATTTTAAGGATATTTTTTACAAATGAAGAACCTGTAACGATGAAAACCTTATACCCGTATTTTTCGGCGTCTTTTTTTAACCGGGTAAAAACACATTTCCCACAGGATTTGCACTGGATTCCTGTCTGTGTAGAGTAAGCAGGACAATCAAGGCTGCGCATGCAGTGAGGAGCAAGAATGATCCTTCTTTTCGTCCTGGCAAAAGCAGACTTATGGGCTCTGTTTTTAAGGGAACACATCCATTTGTCCAGTATGCGGGTATCTGAAAATTTGACGAAAATCTGCCTTAAAGGCAAATAAAAGAAATCAAGTACGTCTGCATAAAATCCTGCGAGAAAAACACTGCGCGTAAGGCTCCTCCGGCTTACCAGCAGGGCCACGCCTGAAAGAGTAAAGGAGACTACGACTGAAATAAAAAGAGCCTGCCCTATAAGGTTATACATTGCACATCTCCATTTTTTGAATTATTTCCTCCACATTTGCCTCGGTATTGAAGCAGCCGTCTTTAAGAAGAAGAACGCCCTGAACAGGGACAAAAGAGACAGCCTGCATATCCTCGGATAGCTCATTATAACAGGCAACCCCCAGACAGGCCTTTGGATTGTATTCTTTAAAAATTTTTTTAACAAAGCTCCCCCCTGGAATTACAAAAACCTTGAAATTGCACCTGTCAGCAGCGTCACAGATTTTTGCGATATCACAGAGCCCGCATCTTTTGCATTCATAGCCATGTACAGGATCGCATCTTGCCTTACAACTGGGATGGCGCAGACACTGTGGAAGAAGAAGAATTTTCGTGCCTTTGACACGAATGAAATCATCATACATAACTGCATTCCTTACATCAATAAGGATATCGTCTACAAGGGTATCTCTTATCCGGAAAACTCTGCAGATCCATTTTGAAGGGGAATAGAAGAGATAAAGTGTGAATAATACGAATCCTGGAAAAATGATTTTGTGCCTTTTAAATGAATAAGCTCCGATAAGAAGGGCAAGTACAGTACCTGCAAGCACGATAAGTATCAGATATACAAATATTTTTCCGAGAAGTTCGTAAGGAATCTGCATGTTCAGGGGAGGGAGGTATCGGTATTTAAGTTTTTCTGAAAAATGAGAAAAGCAAAAATATGGGAATGAAGGTAAAGGGCTGGAATTCAGCCTTTACTTCTCCGGTTATTTAGTTTCAAGGCCCAGGGCCTCTGCAACCATCTCGATGACGTCCTCAACAACAATGTCAACTTTAAGTGAGTCCCGGCCGTCTGAGAGGTTCCTCTTACAGAATGGGCAGCAGCTTGAAAGTATATCTGCATTGGTTGCAGTGGCATCCTTAACTCTGGATTCTGCGATTCCCAGAGCAAGATCAGGGATACCTGCCTTTACGCCACCGCCAGCTCCACAGCAGCGCTGGAATTCTTTTGCCCGTTCCATTTCTACGAACTTGACACCAGGAATGTGAGACAGAACATATCTGGGGGCATCAAAGACTCCTACATGGCGGCCAAGGTGGCAGGGGTCGTGGTAAGTAACTGTTTTGTTAATAGGCTTTACCCATTTAATTTTGCCTTCCTTTATCAAACCTGCAAGGAACTCTGAAACGTGTATTACCTCAAATGGCAGTTCTTCTCCTAGGAGCCTGGGCCAGTCAACCTTGGATGCACGGAAACAGCCCGCACAGGCGTAGAGGACCTTTGTGGCACCTTTTTTCTTGATAGCTTCGACGTTGTGTTTTGCAAGCTGGCGGGGCACATCGTCGATGTGTGCCTGACCTGTCCTGATAAGGGCTGAGCCACAGCACCATTCATCTTCCCCAAGCATGGTGAACTTAATTCCCAGCTTGTTGAGCACACGTGAAGTTGCAAAGGCTAAAGCAAGCTGATTGTACCCTGCAGTACAGCCAGTGAAATAGACAATGTCTGCCTTGTCTTCGATTTTCACATCTGGAGGAACCCAGTTAAGCCTGTCTTTCTGGTCCTTCATGTAAGGATTGTGATACTGCCCAATAACTTTTGGGAACATGTTCTGCTTCCCATAAGGACCTATACCTTTCTTTACGAGGTTTGCCCTCATGGCTTCCCAGAGTTCAACAGTGTTGATGCCTGATTCACAGACGGTTGCACAGATACCACAGGTGGTACAGCCGTGTACGTCGTCTTTGAATTCTTCAAGCTCAGACTGGGGGATTTCTGTCGGGCCGAAGAGTTTTGCTTTAATCCCGTAGGACTTGTTCATGAACTGTCTCCAGCGCAGGATCTTGTCCCTCGGTGCTAACCCGGGCTTCTGGCCGGAAGCAGCATAAGTTGGACACCATTTTACACATTCACCGCAGCGGGTACAGGAGTCGAGTTCCATGAGCTGGACTGCTGTAAGGTTTTTGGTGTCTATTGATGGAGCTTTTTTTGCCATTTTATTCTCCTCCCTTGTTTGCAAGGATTGCAAGCGGGGTGGCGATTACGTGTATGTACTTGCTGTATGGTACATATGCGATACAGAAGAGCAGGGAAATTATTGAGTGGAAAAGAGCAGCTGGTGGTGCTGTTGAGGGGTCAAGCCCGAAGCCCCAGATGAATCCGGTCCTGATACCATCGGCGATAAAGCCGGAAATCGTGATAATGAAAACACCTGCAAGCAGAATCCAGTCATACATGATAGTAGCCTGCCTGACTTCAGATATAAAGAGCCTTCTTATAACCGCAATGATGACTCCAATAAGCAGGATGTAACCGAAGATGTAGTTCGGAATGGCGAGCCATTCTCTAAATTCGGCAGGGGTAAATGGAAGCTCAATTCCGATCTTTTCAGTCATTTCGACTGCAAACATCAGTCCTGAAAGGGCGAAAAGGGTCATCCAGCCACCAAAGATACATAAGTGCATGAACCAGCGAAGAGGGCTTCTTTTAAGGATTCTTCTCTGGAAGAGAATGTCGAGAATGAGAACCTCTAAAATAGGCTTTCCATGAATATGAGACTCTTCATTGACCTGTGCCCACCAGGTTTTTAAGAACCTGATAGCGCTTCCTTTTCCGTTCTTGGGTTCAAGGCCATAACCTGTCACTCCTGCCCCCCACTTCTGGAGGTTACCAATCATACCATATAAGAAAATCACAATAGCTATTGCGCTGAATATCATTATCTGGACAAACGTGAGTCGAAGTGTTTCCGAGAGCCCAGAGAAATATGCCATCTCACTGCTAATACTTTATTCCTCCTATATATGGGTCAAAAACTGAAAGCTTATACTGATTTTAGAATTCAAATCTTACAGAATATAAATAACAATAAAGACAGAGTGATAACCGTAGCGACTGTATGCATAAGGTTTGAATAGTCTGTTAGTCTTTGTATCTATTATATTTAAACGTTATCTTTAAAACATAATACATCGAAAAGCTCGCAAGAGCCACGAAAACAGAGTAGCATTAAAACCATTTTAAAGGAAAATAAAAAGAAAATTTGAAGTATAATGATGAAATTATAATACTTTGAATATAAATATATTTGCTGAAAGTCTTTCTCACCATAAATAAAAAACCCGACTGCAAGGAAATCAAAAAAGTGCAGAAAAAGAACTGATGCTTTCATAAAATCCTGAATAACAGCTGGAACAGGCTGGAAAAATAGGTATTGAGCCAGTTCAGTAAGAGCAATTCAAATGAGCTGGCCCGTATTTAAAGAGTATTTACAGCCCTACCTCTTCTTTGAATTTCTCAAGCCCGATTTCATCTATAACTTTTCCGAGCCTTTTCGGCTTTCCATAACCTTTGTAAAAATCAATTATCTTTTCTACAAGGTCAAGCACCTGCTCCTCGGAAAGGTCCTTTGCCACCAGATCCCCAAGTCTTGGACTCGGCCCTGCGCTTCCTCCAACAGTTAGATTATAGCCTTTTGCCGTGCCCATTATACCTATATCCTTTATGCTCGTTTCGGAACAGGAATTAGGGCAGCCGGAGACAGCCATTTTAAATTTGGAAGGAAGCTGCATGCCGTGGTATTTTTCGTCAAGCTTCAGACCGAGCCCGACTGCATCCTGTTTACCTCTCTTACAAAACGTAGTTCCGGGACAGATTTTAATGCTCCTGACACAGAGCCCAATGGCAGCTCCGGGGCTCATGCCCAGTTCACCCCACGCTGCATCAAGGTCTTCTTCCTTGAGTCCCACAATCGCAATTCTCTGGGCTGAAGTAATTTTAAGAGCTGCAGCTCCGTATTTCTCTGCAATATCTGCTATCTTTCTGAGAGTTTCCGGATATACGATCCCTCCGGGGATGTGAGGAGCAATTGCATAAGTTTCCCCATCTCTTTGCAGGATTGCAGCCTTCTCAGGAAGATCTCCCTTAACGTATTCTTTTGTCATATTATTACACTCTCCTGATTTTCCATAGTTCAAGGTTTGTTTCAGGATCTAATCAATCAGCTTAAGCCTGACATCCAGAAACCGGAGCAAAAATTGAGTTGATGAACAGGCTGAAGTTCCAGAACAATACTTTAACCCGCAAATAAACGAATCCGGAAACCTGTTTTAGCCCCAGGAAATTAGACCCCTACGTAACTACATGACCTCAATAATCCGGCACCCTTCCGGATTAGAGGAATTAAACTTCTGGACCCGTAAAAGAGGGCACCAGATCAGAGAATTATATGCTCGAAACAATATAAAATGTTCTCTTTCTTAACTTAATACAATTTTTACGGCATAATAGTTAAAAATCTGCCCAGGATTGAGCATCAATAGGGACAGTAAGTTTGATTATGTGACCTCTGCATATCAGTCCCTTCAGTACCTGCGCAGATTTTGACTTGATCAGCATAATTCAGATTCGCCCATCTGTGCACCGGCATCCATTCACAAACCTGTTCGTATACGATTTCGCGCATATTTGTGGTGTCGACCTTTTCAATGATCAAGCTGTCCTTGTAAAATATGACCTCTCCGGCGCTACATGATCCTGCGATATAGGTTTTCGCTGTGCACGCAGTCATACGATTTTAATTTTGCAGCCTGATGGCGGGCTTTCTAGCTCTGTGGAGGAGGGCCTTTAACTCATAGGATTCCCTGAAGTATCAAATAAAAAAATTGACTCCAAAGCGTAGTAACAATTGTGTAGCCTCGGATATTCCACAAGAAGTGAACTCCACTGATATATAATAAATCCCTGAAATTTAAATCCCTAGAATTATGTGAGGAAAATAACCTCCTTTACTTTGAGTTAACTTTCATATTATTTTACTCTGTATACCCCGCCAGTCCCTTGTTCGTTTACAGTATACTGTTCACCTTCCAATGTATTGTTTGTACTGTCAAAATTATAAAATATTTTAACTTCCGTGTTCAAACCTCCAGTGTTACCTTGCAATGTGTTATTTTGAGAATTTGCAAGCACAACTGAATATGAGTATCCACGTTTCACAATAGTGTTATTCAAAACTTTATTATTATTTGAATTAATAAGAGTCAGACTGAAATAGTTATGTAAAATCGAGTTATTATTTAGCTCATTATTAGACGACTCAGTGAGGTTTACACCATCCCATAAATTTGATACGGCGTTACCGGTTAATTTATTATTATCTGAATTTTCAAGACTAATTCCTTCTGCCTCATTATGATATCCAACAAATATTCCAACACCTGAGACTTTGTTGTTTTTTAATTGGTTATCATTAGAACTCTTTAAACAAATTCCTAGTGAGTTGTTAATCACTTCATTTTTTTCCAAGATATTCCTGTTTGAATCTTCAAGGTAAACTCCATACTTGTTATAACTTAGTTTATTTCCAGTTATATTACTGTAAGAACCACTACAATGGATGCCTACTCTTTCTGTTTCAGTTATGTTAAATCCACTAATTGTCACGTTGTCCGCAAGTACATAGAAAATATCTTTTTCTGGGTCTGCAGCCTGAATAATAGTATCAGTAGTTTCTTCTGGCTTCGAGATTATAACCAAAGGTTTATCCACAACCAGATTATCCTTATATAATCCTGGATAAATGATTACAGTACCACCGGAACTGGTATTGTTTATTGCCTGTTGTATCGAATCCCCTGGACGTACATAAACATTTATTGAATTATTGCTAACATTATCAAGAAACATATTGGTAGATATTCCATTGTCCTTTATATTGAAAATATAAAATATACAAGAGGTGAAAACTAGCAATAAGATAATTATTATTTTTGTATTAATTTTCGAGAGAAACATAACTACCAATCCGTAAAAAAGTATGGGGTGATTAAGGTCTCACCCATGTTGCAGTTGCAGTGTTCCAAGATCCAAAAGTAATGTAATGAGGACTTGAGCCACTCCAACCGTCATGCAACCAAACATAAACTGTTGTTACGCCTACGTTAGTAAAACCAACACATGTAACACTATGGTTTCCATAGGGGCTGGAACGTCCACTTCCAGTTTGACCACCGACCATGCTCAAGACAAATGGTCTATTTGAATTGATTTCGGACCTGAGTTCAGAAGTAGTCAAAGTACCATCGTTTGCAGCGTTAAAGTTTGTGTATCCATGGTCATTACAAACTGTCTCTATACCATCGTCGATCATACTTATTTGTGTACTATATTGAGATGTGCCCATTGCGCTTGCACATTCCGATATCAGCGTGTCACCACTTGGAAAATTTGGATATCCTTCCCCATCCCAATATCCCAAAACCATAGCACCTGCAGCTGGAGAACAACCTAATACATTAGCTAAATAATACGGAACATCAGAAACATTTTTAGTATAGCCAGTGGCTTGGATTGAATAGACACTTGCTTGACTTGACACTGTTTCTATATCAGCTCTTTTTTCGGTTATTCTGTTTTCTAAATCGTCCCATGCTTCTTCTATTTCCTCGCTTTCAACCATTTCTGCATTATATGTACTGGAAGAAAAATTCTCAGTTTCTTGGATTGTTAAATTTGATGTAACAAGATCTACAATAGCTTTCTTTTTAACCGTATTTTTACTGTCTTGAAGATCATATGTTGTGTAGTAGAATGTTGCACCTTCATAGACAGGCACACTTTCCCCAACGTTCAGTTTATTTTTGTTTGCATAGTTTTCTACTTCGTTTTCTGATTTCTCGACCATTGTAGAGATTTTAGTTGGGAGTTGCCCCTTTGAGAATTCAAGGATTGGATATTTATCTTTCGTGGCAGATGTAATTATGTAGCCATCATATTCGCTATTTTTCATCACGTCAAAGGAATATGCTGTGATATTTCCTTCCAAGTCATAAAATGTAATGTCAGGCTCAACAACTGCATTCTCCCATCCCGATAACTCAGGTATTGTTCCAGAAAGTTCTACCAGATAAAAAGCTGCAATTTCTTTTGCCATATCTATACTCAGGGTTGTAGATGTTTGTTCGTTGATACTTACTGGGAGTTCATTTGTCTCTGCATAGGCAATAGAACATGAACTTAGTAATAAAATTCCCATAAGTATTATAGTTCGTGTTAATTTACTCGTATTAGATAATACTCTGCTTCTTGCTTTCATTTCTTTCCACCTTATTTATATTCACGAAAAGGCAAGAATCAGCAAACTTTAATAGTCATGAAGTAGCATATTTCTTGCCTTCGGGTATGTGGGGTTCGGTAGAGTTTGAGACCTGTATTGAACCCCGCATAACATTCACACTTTGTGATTTTTTAGTTATTCATTATATAGTTTCTGTCCATGCTCTCAAACAATCAGCTGGCAGAAATATTTACAGATTTGTATATAGATCTGGAATGAATGCATGAAAATTAGTCGAGAGTTTGCACAAAAACTATATAAAGATCAGATAATAGATTGTTACTTTTATCGTTTTTTAACATACTTTATGCACAATATTAAATACTACGTATAGTGTGTTCCAACAAAATCCACTTAAATATCGCACGAAAATATAATTTTTGACGTTTTGATCCTTAGCCAAATCCAAATGTAGATTGTATATGTACACAAAGATCTGAAAAAATAATTAAAATGTTTATCTCTTAATTAGCCATTAATTTTTACCCTTCCAGATAAATTTCACAGCGTAGTCTAATATATCAGGGAAATGAATAAGACCTCTTCATATTTTAATGAAGAATCATAAAGAAAGAAATAGAAAATCATACTGAAAAGGATAGCAAAATATATTAAAATAAGAATATTATAAAATAGCTTAAATAATACAAGACGGATGGAAAATAACCGGCATGAAGATTTATATTGATGAGGAAAAATGTACAGGCTGCGGAGCATGTAAAGCTGCATGCCCTAAAGGCCCGAGGGTTTATTCCATTGAAGAAAAAAACGGTAAGAAGGTCTGTGTTGTAAAGGACCCATCTTACTGTCTGGGGTGCAGGATGTGCACGACTGCCTGCATGGCAGATGCGATTACCCTTGTAAACTGATTTTAAAATGTGTTCAGGATTGAGAAATTTGTCACTTGAAATTAGAGTAGTGCTTGTAGAACCCATGTACCAGGGAAACGTAGGGTCTGTTGCAAGAGCGATGAAAAACTTCGGGTATTCTGACCTTGTTCTGGTAAACCCCTGCGAACTTGAAGGGCAGGCAAGAGCAATGTCTTCTCACGCAAGGGATGTACTTGAAGGGGCAAGGATTACCTCAACCATCGAGGAAGCCGTAAGAGGTGCAGACCTGCTCATAGGGACTACAGGAGTCTCAAGCCTGAAAACGGGAGAACATGTTCGTCTCCCTCTTTATACCGTAAAGGAAGCAAAAGAAAAACTTAAAGGATACAGTGGCACTATCGCAGTCCTTTTCGGGCGTGAGGACAATGGGTTCAGCAATGACGAACTTAAAGGCTTTGATATGCTTATCACTGTCCCGACTTCGGAAATATATCCGATAATGAATCTTTCCCACGCCGTTGCAATTGTGCTTTACGAACTTTCGGAGCTTGAAGGAGGAAGCAACCCGCTTGCTGAGGGCTTTGACCTGCAGCTTCTTTATGAGCATCTGGATGAGCTGCTTGAGGAAATAGATTATCCGGCTCACAAAAAAGACAAAACTTCTCTGATGCTGAGGAGAATATTCGGAAGAGCAGGGCTGACCCCGAGAGAAGTCCAGACTCTCAGAGGCATAATAAGGAAAAGCGAGAGGAAAATGAGGCTTGCATCAGAGGCTGAAACCCTGCAAGAAAAGGAAAATTCAGAAATCATAGAAAAGTTCATATGATAATAAGCATGTCTTATCAGAATCTATTATACGTTTTTTTACTTTTTTAGGACCTTTTCAAGCAGAAACAACCTGATCAAAGATAGAAATTTTACATAAAAGACAATTTTTGAGAAAGTTATGACTGAAACAGAAAGCAAGTGGGACGAGAAACTAAAACGATTCTTTAAAGATTATTACTGGAATGAAATCCTTCAGCTGGCAAATGAATATCCTGACCAGCGGAGCCTTGGGGTCGATTTCACAGATATAGAAAAGTTTGACAGGGAGCTTTCGAAAGAGTTTCTGGAGCACCCGGGAGAACTCATATCTGCAGCCGAAGCCGCCCTGAAAGAAATCGACCTGCCTGTTGAAAAGAGCCTGGACCAGGCACATGTAAGGATTATAAAAATCCCTAACAGGGTCCCTATCAGGGAACTTAGAAGCAAACACCTCGCACGTTTTGTTGCAATTGAGGGCATGATAAGGAAGGCAACCGAGGTCAGGCCAAGAATAGTAAAAGCAGCTTTCCAGTGCCTCAGATGCGGGCACCTGACCATTGTGGAGCAGAACAGCTTCAAGTTTGAAGAACCTTTTGCAGGCTGTGAAAATGAGACCTGCGGAAAAAAAGGGCCTTTCAAGGTCTCAATAGAAGATTCAACCTTTATCGATGCCCAGAAACTTCAGATCCAGGAGTCTCCTGAAAACCTGAAAGGAGGCTCACAGCCCCAGAGTCTTGAAGTGGATGCTGAGGACGATCTCACTGGAAATGTTACCCCCGGTGACCGTGTTATAATCAACGGAATCCTGAAATCAAGGCAGCGCACCCTCAAGGATGGAAAATCAACTTTCTATGACCTCGTGCTGGAAGCAAATTCCATAGAGCGCCTTGACAAAGATTTTGACGAACTTGAAATAACTCCCGAAGACGAGGAAAAGATCCTTGAGCTTTCCCGTGACCCTGCAATTTATGAGAAAATCATAGGGTCCATTGCGCCCTCCATCTACGGATACGAAGATATCAAAGAAGCCCTTGCACTCCAGCTTTTCTCAGGGGTTGTGAAAAACCTCCCTGACGGCTCAAGGACAAGGGGAGATATCCATATGATGCTTGTAGGCGACCCCGGAATTGCAAAAAGCCAGCTTCTCCGTTATGTGGTCAAACTGTCTCCAAGAGGTGTCTTTGCTTCAGGGAGAAGTGCATCTGCAAGCGGTTTGACTGCGGCTGCTGTAAAAGACGACATGAACGACGGCAGATGGACAATAGAAGGCGGAGCTCTTGTCATGGCAGATATGGGGATTGCTGCTGTGGATGAAATGGACAAAATGAAAACAGAGGACAAAAGTGCTCTGCACGAGGCAATGGAACAGCAGACTATAAGTATAGCCAAAGCAGGGATTATTGCAACCCTGAAATCCAGGTGTGCCCTTCTTGGAGCTGCAAACCCTAAATACGGGCGCTTTGACCGGTACGAGGGGCTTGCTGAACAGATAAGCATGCCTCCTGCCCTGCTTTCCCGTTTTGACCTGATCTTCGTTTTGCTCGATACCCCAAACCACTCCCTGGACAGCAGGATAGCAAACCATATCCTTCAGTCGCATTATGCAGGTGAACTTTTTGAGCAGAGGCAAAAGCTTCCAGGATCCACGATTACGGAAGATTTTGTTGAGGCGGAACTGGAAGTAATCCAGCCAGTCATATCAGCAGAATTTATGCGGAAGTATATTGCATTTGCACGAAAAAATGTTTATCCGGTAATGGAAGAAGATGCAAGGCGTCACCTTATTAACTTCTATACAGATATCAGAAAGAGTGGGGAAGGCAAGAATACGCCGGTACCTGTGACTGCAAGGCAGCTTGAAGCGCTGGTCCGCCTCTCCGAAGCCAGTGCAAGGGTCCGCCTCAGTAATGTAGTCACCCTGGAAGATGCAAAACGGACTATAAGGATCACCATGAACTGCCTTAAAAACGTAGGAGTTGACCCTGAAACAGGAGCTCTTGATGCAGATATACTTGCTTCTGGCACAAGCATGAGCCAGAGAAATAAGATAAAACTCCTTAAAGATATAATAAAGAAGGTCTGTGAAAGACATCCCGGAGCTAAAGCCCCTCTTGAAGAGGTCTATGCAGAGGCTGAAAAAGAGCACGGCATAGACAGGGGACACGCAGAGGAATACATAAAGAAAATGAAGCAAAGAGGCGATATTCTCTCACCGGACCAGACCCACATCAGGCTCATCAATTAAGTTGAAAAACAGTTATTTCATACCTGAAACAGGTACTGTTCATCAGAGGAGCTCTCTAAGGCAGAAACAGCTTACCCGTAAACAAAATAATGATGGTTAAGCTGTAAATACTAAAAGGGCGAAATAGTACATAAAAAGGGGAAGTATGTATCTAAAGATTTACAAAAATGGAGAGCACGTGCTTGTTGCAGCCTGTGATAAGGAAGTGCTTGGAAAAACCCTGAAACACGGCAACACTATAGTGGAAATAAGCAGAGTATTCTATGAAGGAGAACTTGTCTCTGAGGGAGAACTTTATAAAGCTCTGGAAGAAGCTACTACTGCAAATCTCTTTGGGGAAAAAACGATCAAATACGCCATAAAATGCGGGCTTATTGATCCTGACTCTGTGATCATTATCGACTGCATACCCCATGCTCAGGTGTTTAGAGTTTGAAAAGCCCGTGACTTCTGAAATGGGAAATTCAAACGGCTGAAAACAGGGGCAATTCCCGGTTAAATTCTCCGGGCTGGCTCTACCAGGTCAGATAAAAAACAAAAAATTATAAAAAATAAACTTCAAAATCGTGATACTGTGAGCGGAAATATTGAAGAAACCGGGATCAGGATACTGACAGAAGGGGAACTGATTTCCAGGGTTGTGGAAAAACATAAAAGGTTTCTGGAAGAATACCGGAAAGAGTTTGAAGAACTGGACAGCAAACTGAGCCAGTATGAAGAAGACGCAAAAAATGCTAGGATTTCCAGAACCCGGATGGCGGAGCGAAAAGAAGTCCTGAAGGAAAAAAGGCAGCAGTATTACCATCAGGCAGAAGGGGTGCTCGAAAAAGAGCTGTTCCCGAAGCTGGACCGTGTAACTGCTGATAAAATAAAGGAAGATATTAAAAAGCTCAAAGGACAGATTGAACCCGAAGAGGAACAGAAACTTAAAGATTCTTTTATGGGAAACCTGCGCGAAATCTTCAGAGAGAAAGAAGTAGGGGATAACATTCTCCTGCAGACAGAGGCCAGATTGGAGGAAGCAAGCAGCTCAAATCTGGAGTTAAAAGAGATAAAAGAGTCTGAAAAACAACTTGAAGAGGATGATGGAAGCAAAAGCAGTGAAATTTCCAAAAATAAATCCCAGCACAAATGGCTCAGCACTAAAATAAAAAGTCACGAAGAAGCTCTGAGTTACTGGGAAAAACAAAAAGCATGAATTGTTTTGGAAACACGTGGGTGGTAGGACATGAACAACGACGTTTCAACAGCAGAAACTGCAACGGCCGACCTTTCAAACCTTAACGAACGGGAACTCAAGGGCAAGGTTAACGAGCTCAGGAGCAAGATAGAGAAAAGCGAAAGGCAGTTGGCTTCGATATTCAAGGACCTGAAAATAAACAGAACCGACATCGACGAACTGAAAGCAAAGAGAGATGCTCTGAATCAGCAGGTAAAGGAAAGGGTTGCAAAAGCGCAGGCACTTAGAGACCGCAGGGACGAAATCAATAAACAAATTGGCGAATACAAAGAGAAAAGAAGCGGGATAAATTCCAAAACCCAGGAACTTTTTTCAGGAATTGCCAACCTCAAGGAAAAGCGTGATGAGTGCAATAAACTCTCTCACGGAAGTGTGGAATCTCTTTCAAAGGCATATGAAGCTGAACTCGACGCTTTATTTAATAAAGAACTCCCCCTTGCAGTAGAGATAAAGATACTGCAGAAGCTCAACGACCTGAGTAAACGCCTGGAAGCTGCAAAAAAGGCAAATGAGCTCCATTCACAGATCCAGGAGAGTTATAAGGAATCAAAAGGAATTCATAAAGAAGGGGACGAATTCCACGAAAAAATCCAGGCACTTTCGGATGAGTCCCAGGCATGCCACCTTGAAATGCTTGAAAATTTCAAGACAGCAGATGAGATTCGAAAAGAAGCAAATACTTACCATGCCCAGCTTACCGACAAGATCGCAAACATAAACTCTATTAAAGAAAAAATCGATCCACTCAAGAATAACATCGCTAACAGCCGGAAAGAGCTCTCCTTATATCTTGATAAATTAAAAGATCTTCAGCTAACGAAAGATGAGAACAAAGTGAGCCAGAAGCATAACGATGCCCGTGAAAAGCTGCAGAAAAACGCACGGCTCAGCCTTGAAGACCTCAAGCTTCTTATAGAAAAAGGAGACGTAAAGTTCTCAAATGAATGAGAACTGAGAAGAAAAAAGTGTTTGAAAGCCGATTTAAAAAGTCTATTTCAGACTTTTGGCGTGAAAGTGCTCTCAAGTACTACCATTTTTTGGGCATGTTATTCGAAGAATATCATGCACGTTTTTTGGGAACTTTAGTCTCAGACATGGTTCCCACATTAAAAATCGATTTATGTTAGTATTATTTTGACTGAAATAATAGCTACTGGCCTCTTTTTACAAAATCATTTTTTCTTATATATTCCTGCAAAAACGCCGGTCATCAATAAAACGGCTCCAATGCTCAGAAGAAAAAGAGGAATGTCAAAACCTTCTGCCTGATTTTTGGATACAGGAGAAACAGAAGAGTTATTATCAGAGCTGTTTTCAGGAGAAATTGATTCTGTCTGGGGCGCAGGAAGTTTGGGGTCAAGGTACTGATATACAGGAGAGAACTTTACCAGCACTCCGCTTGCCCCACCGTATATAGTTTCCACTGTGAGGTTCAAAATCTCTGTAGAGTTGTTAGAATATACAAAAGTATCGCCCTTTCCAACAATAGCATCTTCAAGAAAAACGTCGTCTCTTCGAAGTTCGATCCATACTCTGTTGCCCTCGGAATTGGCGCCCTTTACGTGGATCTGATAATCCTGTAACAGAGTGTAATAGTTGCCCGACCGCACATAAATCTCATCCCCGTCAATTAAAATAATCGAAAGCCTCTCATTATTATCATGCTTATCATCCCCTGCGGCAGGAAGGGCTGTAAATGAGACGATAATTGAAAATAAAAAAAAGATCATAACGGAAGAAAAAATTGCATGGAAGAAACTAACTCCTTTCCTGCTTTTTCTTCCGTGTTTATTTGGGACGTGCATAAATGCATCTACCTGCAATAATTTCTTCCTTAGTATCATCTGCCTTCCTGATTATAAGTGCTCCGTCCGGAGTAACTCCTACAGCCCTGCCCTCTATAATCCTGGAAGGTGTGGTGACCTTTACTTCTTTGCCGATAGTATCCGAAAGAGCGAGCCAGTCATTGAGTATATGCGAAAACGGCTGAGTTTTGAAGCTTATATACTGCTGCTCAAGCTCGAAAAGGAAGTCCTGAAGGAACGAAACCCTTCTTATGTGCTTTCCAAGCTCGACTTTCAGAGTGGTCGAACCTGCACGGAAAGATTCGGGAATGTCTTTCATATCCATATTTACATTGATCCCTATGCCGAGCACGACATAATCCACTCTGTCCACTTCAGCTTTTGCTTCGGTAAGGATCCCGCAGACTTTCTTCCCGTTTATGCGGACATCATTGGGCCACTTGATACGGGCATCGAGCCCCATGTCGCGGATAACGTTTGCAACTGCAAGCCCGGCAACAAGGGTCAGCCTTGAGGCATGCCTGAGAGGAATCCCGGGCTTAAGGATCACAGACATCCATATCCCGCCGTGGGGAGAAACCCACTCTCTGCCCATGCGTCCCCTGCCTCCTTTCTGGATCTCAGCAATGACAAGGGTTCCTTCTTCTTCGGAAGCTGCGATTTCTTTAGCAACACTGTTGGTGGAGCTGACTTCCTCGAAGTAATGTATCTTCTTGCCCAGAAGAGTTGTTTTGAGACCCATCTGGATCTCATCAGGGTACAGGAGTTGAGGCACGGATTTCAGGACATAACCCCTCTTCGGGGAAGATTCGATTTCGTATCCGTCAGCCTGGAGGGATTTGATATATTTCCATACCATTGTCCTGGAAATTCCAAGCTTAAGCCCCAGTTCCTCTCCAGAAACTGGGGTCTTCTGTGCATCCTTAAGTGCCTTAATAATTCGAGATCGTTTATCTCCCATCCGCGCACCCCATATAAATGTATATGTTCCACCGTATATAATTTCTTAGTCCAAACATGTGCTCATACCATGATAAGCCGGAAACTCTTTTTCCTGTTTTCCGAAGAGTGAACTGTATCACTGCTGTGTATTCTTCGCCATATTAACATAGGCATGTACCGCAGCCGTGATCGCTGCAACCTTCTTGTCCTTAGCCTCAAGAGCCGAAGCCAGAGTAGCTCCTTTCTCACTGTCAGCTTTGACGACGTTTTCCACAGCCTCAAGGATATTCTCTTCTTCGATGAAGTTTGTTGTCAGATCACCCCTGCGAAATGCCGGATTCCTCATGACAGCTTTATGGAAGGGAATATTGGTTTTTACTCCCACAACCACATACTCATAGAGTGCCCGGTCCATCCTGGCAATAGCATCTTCTCTTTTTCTTGACCAGACGCAGAGTTTGGAAATCATGGAGTCATAGTAAGGAGAGATTGTATAACCTGTATGAACACCGCTGTCCACCCTTACTCCGGGCCCTCCGGCAGAACGGTACCTCCGAATCTTTCCAGGGGAAGGAGCAAAATCATTCAGGGGGTCCTCGGCGTTTATCCGACACTCGATTGCATGTCCATCAATAACGATATCATCCTGCCCGAACTCGAGTTTTTCACCCCAGGCAATCCTGAGCTGTTCCCTGACAATATCAACGCCCGTAACCATTTCGGTGATTCCGTGTTCCACCTGAAGGCGGGTATTGACTTCAAGGAAATAGAAATTTCCTTTAGAGTAAAGGAATTCAACGGTTCCTGCATTTACGTAGCCTATTGCTTTTGCAACCTTTACAGCAGCCTCTCCCATCTGCTTCCGGAGTTCAGGAGTCATGATAGGAGAAGGTGCTTCTTCAATCAGCTTCTGGTGCCTTCTCTGGATTGAACACTCCCTGTCCGAGAGGTAAACCATATTACCGTGCGAATCGGCAAGGATCTGAATCTCTATGTGCCTGGGCTCTTCTACGTACTTCTCAATAAATACCGAAGAATCCCCAAAAGCCGAGCCTGCCATCTGCCGGGTGGAACTTAATGAGGAAGCAAGCTCTTCTCTGGAATGAACGACTTTCATCCCTATTCCGCCACCTCCGGCAGATGCTTTGATAAGAACGGGATAGCCGATTTTTTCCGCAACTGCAAGGGCTTCTTCAGGGTCCTCAACAGCATCCTTTGTTCCGGGCACAACGGGCACTCCGGCTTTCATCATCAGATTCCGGGCACGGATTTTGCTTCCCATTTCAGAAATTACATGGCTCGGAGGGCCTATGAAAATAATACCCTCATCCTCACAGCGCTTTGCAAAGACAGGGTTTTCGGAAAGAAAACCGTAGCCGGGATGAATTGCCTCAGCTCCGGTATTTTTTGCAACTGCGATGATAGCTTCCATGTTCAGATAACTCTGGCTGGAAGGGGCAGGACCTATTAAATAAGCTTCATCTGCATACTTGGCAAAAAGGGCATTTTTGTCAGCCTCAGAACACACAGCGACTGTGGAAATTCCCAGTTCCCTGCAGGCACGCATAACCCTTATCGCTATTTCACCGCGGTTTGCAACGAGTACTTTTTTGAACATGATACCTCCACCCTGCCCGGTTTACTCGATTGACAGTATTATATCGCCGGGAGCAACAGTATCCCCTTCGGCAACAAAGATTTCCTTGACTACTCCCGAATGCGGGGCGTGGATTGCATTTTCCATCTTCATTGCTTCGATAACAGCTACTGTATCCCCTTCCTTGACGGCATCTTCTACCTTAACTTTAAGGGAAAGCACCATGCCCTGCATTGAGCATGAAACTCCTCCTTTGATGGATTCGGCACTTGGCTTTTTAGGGGATGCTTCTGAAATGGAAACCCCGCCGCCGATAGGCTCTATCTTGACTTCGTATACCTCATCGTCCACCTCGACTTTGAAGTGAGTCGGGATTGCATACTCTTTCGGGGCTGCAGGAGCAGGCGCGACGACTGTCAGGGCTTCTTCTTCCATTTCCCCTTTAAGGAACTTGGGAGCAATAGCCGGGTAAAGGATGTATGTAAGAATATCTTCTTCGGACTTTGCAATTCCCATTTCTTCTGCTTCTTTTTTCCTCTTCTCGTACTCGGGCTTGAGGAGGTCTGCAGGGCGGCAGTGAATCGGTTCTTCGTCGCCTATGATCTTTCCTATGATCTCAGGGGTTATCGGGGCAGGGGAGCGCCCGTAGAGCCCGCGTACGTAGTCTTTTACCTCTTTGGGGATGACCTTGTAGCGTTCTCCCATGAGCACGTTGAGCACAGCCTGTGTGCCTACAATCTGGCTCGTGGGAGTAACAAGAGGCGGATACCCAAGTTCTTCCCTGACTCTCGGCATTTCTTCAAGCACTGCCCCATACTTGTCAAGGGCATTCTGCTCTTTTAGCTGAGAGACAAGGTTGGAGAGCATGCCTCCCGGAATCTGGTAGATAAGAACGTTAGTGTCAATCTGTTCGGAAATAGGATCAAGGATTCCGCGGTACTTTTCTTTCAGGTCTTTAAAGTACCTGACAGCTTCTTCAAAAGCCCCGAGGTCAAGCCCTGTATCATACGGGGTTCCCTGGAGAGCTGCAACAACAGTCTCGGTAGGAGGCTGGGAGGTGCCCCACGCAAGTGGGGAAAGGGCTGTATCCAGGACATCCACTCCAACTGAGCAGGCTGCCATATAGCTCATGGGAGCCATTCCCGATGTGCAGTGGCAGTGAAGAGAAATTGGGATAGAGATCTCTTTTTTCATGGCACTTATTATTTTTGTGGCTTCATTGGGAGAGAGAAGACCTGCCATATCTTTGATACAGAGGGAGTCGCATTCCAGCTCTTCAAGCTGTTTTGCAAGTTCAACATACTTTTCTACCGTATGTACCGGACTTATGGTGTAGCAGACCGTGCCCTGGACGTGAGCTCCGAGTTTATTTGCCACTTTGATGGAAAGTTCCATATTCCGGATATCATTGACCGCATCAAAGACACGGAAGATGTCAATGCCGTTTTCATAGGCTTTGGTGACGAACTTTTCAACCACATCGTCCGAATAATGCCTGTACCCTACCAGGTTCTGGCCGCGGAGCAGCATCTGGGCATATGTGTTGTTCATCCCTTTCTTCAGGTCCCTGAGGCGCTGCCAGGGGTCTTCGTTAAGATAGCGAATACAGGAGTCAAAGGTGGCACCTCCCCACATCTCGAGGGAAAAATACCCAATCTGGTCCAGTTGTTCAACCACTTCGAGCATATCCCGTGTCCGCATTCTGGTTGCCAGGAGGGACTGGTGTGCATCCCGGAGGACGGTTTCAGTAATTTTTACACGCATGGATGAGCCTCTTAAATCGAATCAAAAAAACAGAATTGGTGGAATATACTCAACAGCCACTTTTCTGAGAGATTAATCAGGAGCCTGGAGTATATGGAAACCTGTTTTTTGATGCGGTTCTGTCAAAGCATTATTATTCTCCTGATTGCGGTTGATTGCAGCATTCTGAAGTTTGCTGGATAGGGGTTAATTCGGCGTAGATAACCGAATCTCAGGTACCGCATAATATATCAGGAGAGGATTGATATTGACGATATACCCGCAAAACACAACGTGTCCTGCGTCGAGAGAATATTTTTAGTAATACCATTGTTAACAAGTAAATACTTTTCGCTGGTGTTAACATTAGGGGATACTCTCTCAAAAGAAGCTTCTCAGGCTGAAAAATGATTACAATAGAATGATAAGAAAGTTACTGAAGCAGATAAGAAAAAGGGAAGGAAGAGGATAAATCAAAAGATGTCCCTGCCAAAGCTCAAGCTTGGGGCGATTAACTTTTTTGTTTCCGCCCAACAAAGAACCACTGGTCATAAGCGCCTTCCGCATCCGTATTGTCCACGATTTCTCCTTCTACTCCTGCCCTGAAGAGGGCATCAGCAAGAATTTCAATCTCGGGTTTGCTACTTACGGTAAAGAGCAGAACTGCCCCATCAGATGCAACAGAAACAGCCTCCCGTATAATGCGGACCCAGAGTTCTTTGTTGAAGTCATAGATAAGCCCCAGCATAAAACCCATTACGGCATCAAAACTCCCCGGCTCAAAATATCTTGAAACGGCTGTCGCATCCATTACCATGACTCTTTGAGGGTTCAGAACCTGCTGTTCGAGCCCCTGACAGACGGTACACTTGTTTACTTCTATTGCAAGGGGGTCCAGCCCTGATCTGTAAAGTGCAAGCGTTGACATCCCGTTTCCGCAGCAGACCTCAAGGAGCCTGCCTTCGGGATAATACCCTTTTTTCCGGAGAAGTTCAAGAATATCAGCAACTCTTTTTATGCGGTTTTCCGAAAAAACACTGCTGTAAGACTCAGGCCGGACAGAACAGCTGTCGCACATGTTCCTGTTGACAAGCATCAGGGAATAATATTCATTTACTGCCCTCATCCAGGCTTCGTAAGAAATTTCTACATCCTTTTCAGGCGGGATGAGGGCAAGAATGGAGTCTGCAAGAGCTTCAAATCTGGATTTCATAGCAGCCTGGGCAAAAGCTCCGGTAAATACTGACCAGAAGTCTACAGGAACATCCCCTTCTGCAGGATTAAAAAACAGCAATCCCAGTGTGTGCCCTGCCTGCCTGACCCTTACAAGCCGGGTGTTCTCCATATCAGGAAAGTTCTGGAATCTGTTTAGATACTGGAGCGTACGCTCAGGAGTTCTCTGGGAGGTATAACTTTCTTCAATAAGGTAGATCTCTTCATCTATGCCAAGGAGTTCCTGTAAGAGCATGTTTGACTAGATTCGAATAATCCAATATCAAGATTTCGAAAAAAGGATTTAAGACAGGCTGCAGGGAGTTTGGGTGAGAACAAATTAATGAAAATTGAGAGGATAAGGATCAAAAAGACCTGAAAGAAATTTACCGTCACCCATGATATCTTATAAAAATAATTCAAAATAAAAAAAGATAAAATGGGCTTTACAAAGTAAACAAAGGGGAAAAAGAGCATTAAAACCTGAATAAGATGGAAAGAAAACCCCGATATAAGCAAAAGTATTTATAGCATCTGATTACAAAATCAGAGATTATAAGGAAATTATATTAAACAAAAGAAGCTTGGAGGATAATATGGCAGCAAAAGTTATACCATTCGCACCAATTGAACGTTTAATAAGGACAGCAGGTGCTCACAGGGTGAGTGAGAGTGCAGGAATGGCCCTTACGGAAATTCTGGAAGAATATGGGCTTCAAATATCGAAAGAGGCAATAAAACTTGCAGAACACGCAGGCAGGAAGACTGTAAAGGCTGAAGACATAAAGTTAGCTAAAGAAATGCTGTAAATTAAAAAAGTAAAATGCTGAAAAACAGCATTTTCCCTATTTTTATTGTATATTTGATTACGCAGTTGCGGCTTCAATCTCAATTATGGTAAGGGATTCCACAGGACAATTCTTTGAGCATGCTCCGCAGCGGATGCAGAATTCATCATTGATTACTGCCACACCGTCAATTACCCGAAGTGCAAGTTCGGCAGTTTCGGGATCAAAATCATCGCTTTTCATCAGTTTTGCATTTACGGGGCAGACGGAATAGCATATCCCGCACCCAATACACTTTTCAGACTGAACTACTTTTTTGTTTTTCTTATCTGTCTTTGCCATTTAAAATCACCTCAAAAACTCCATAGAATTGCCAGACAACGGGAAACAGACCATTTAAGAAGCTGTAAAAGCAGGGCTGGCTGCAAATATAAAGAGAAATTTATATTTGTTCTGTCTATGATAGATCTGATATTTTTAAGATATATGAAGATTTCGAAAGCCTGACAGATGTCACGCCAGCGAAAGAGTTTCGAAAGCCTGATAGATGTCACGCCCCGAAAATAAGTTCAAGAAGGCCCATGCCTGTCATGGTAACAGCAGTTACGATAATTCCCGCTATCATTACCCCTGCAGCGATTGCCGGAAAAGAATGCCTGAACTTTACACCGAATACAAAAGCTGCTGCACAGCCTGTCCATGCTCCCGTAACCGGCAAAGGCACGGCAACGAAGATTGTCAGGGCAAGGAGCCCGTATTTCTCAAAATTATCGTTGTGGTTCCTGCGGGTTCTTGAAAAGAGCCAAGTAAAGAATATATCGAAGATCCGGTAGCGGCGCAGGTAATTAGAAACAGGCTCAAGGAAGAGCAGCAGGGGAATTACAGGGATAAGGTTTCCAATCACGGAAAGGAAATAAGCCTCAACAGGTCTCATCCCATAGACGCCCATGGCAACGGGGATTGCCCCTCTTAATTCAGAAATTGGAATTGCCCCTATAACCATAACTGCAAGCCAGTGCGGCACAGAAGCAAGCATTTCTACCAGTAAATTTTCAACGGACATGATGATCAGGAGTGATAATAATAATCTTTTAAAAGAAAAAGGCTCGCTTCAGAGACCTTTTTCGGTTGCTTTTCGAAGATCTGGGAATAGAAATTGAAATATCTAGAAATTGAAATATCGGATATATAAACTACATAAAACCATTTTTCAGAATTTTGGAGTTTCAGTTTTCTCTTGAGAGAGCAAAATGTGCAAGCAGGGCTTCCAGCTGGATTTTTTCGCTGGCCCCTTCGGTCAATCTGAAGTCAGTCTCCCCGATAATGTCCACAAGTGCGACAATATCCTTTTCCGAAAGCCCCAGGTCGAGAATCATAAGGTTGTTCATTTCAGAAACGACCCTGTAGATCTGGCCCACAATGTCTTCTCCGGAAAGACCTTCTTCATAAAGCAGCCGGTTAAGCTCCTTTCTGGCAGCCCGGAAGTTTCCGCGCAGGGCAGTCTCGATCAGATTCTTAATCTCATCAGGGTTTGCAGTGGCTGTAGTCCTGTAAATGGTTTCCCTGGAGATGGGCTTTTCTGTATCAATGAAAGCAGCAGCCTGGAGAGAGTTGACAGCTTTTCGCATATCTCCCTGAGCTACATAAATAAGAGCCTCATATCCTCCTTCTGTGATTGAAAGGCCCTGATCTTTAGCAATGTACTCAAGGCGTTCTCTGATAGCTTCATCGGAAAGCCGCCTGAACCTGTAGACTGCGCATCTGGACTGAATAGGCTCAATTATCTTGGAGGAGTAGTTGCAGGAAAGAATAAAACGGCAGTTGCTGCTGAATTTTTCCATTGTTCTGCGGAGTGCGGACTGGGCATCCGAGGTAAGGGCATCAGCTTCATCAAGGAAAATGATCTTGAACGGAGCTCCGCCTATTGGAGCGGTTTTTGCAAAGTTTTTGATTTTGCTTCTGACGATATCAATACCCCTTTCATCGGAGGCATTGAGTTCCGTAAAATTTTCCCGCCATAAATCTTCCCCGAAGATCTCCCTTGCTATTGAAACTGCAGAGGCTGTTTTCCCGACACCCGGAGGCCCGGAAAAGAGGAGGTGAGGAAGGTTTTTTGTTGCCACATAAGACATCAGGCGCTCGATTGTTTCATCCTGCCCTGCTACCTGATTAAGCCTGACAGGCCTGTATTTTTCAATCCAGATCTCTTCTTTAATCTTAGAATCCTCCATTCGTGCTTGCACCTTAATTAGAGAATATAATATTTAAACTTTCGAATGTTTGCGATATTTCTGGCATATCGGCATCATTTCGAAAGAAGGATACTTAAGAGAACATCCTCCCGGATATATAATTTTGGACTTACGCATACGGGATACAGGATCAAAGCGCATGAAATCTTCGAATAACTGGTACAAAGAAATGAAAGTACTTGAGAGAACTTTCATGCTAGATGAAAAATAGATGAAAAAATCAACTGAGAAATAAAAAACCGATCCGGGTATTGAGGACTGGTTCAATCCAGCACAGGGAGGGATTTCAGTCCAGGTATACCGTATGCAGAGTCTCATAAATAGGACCATCGGGAGTTAGAGTGCTTTTTTTAAGAAGCGCTTTATTCACCTGAAAACTGCCAATTTCGATATTTTTTAATTCATTAAGGACATTTATAAAAGCAGTTTTTTGATCTTTATTTAGAGATTTTACCCTGGCAAGGGTAGCATGGGCTGTAAATGCCCTTTCATCTTCTTTGAACTTAAAAGGTTTCAGTACGGTCTCCACTTCATCGTGAAGAGTTTCAAAGTTTCCTGTTGCTCCAAGCCACAGGACTTTAGGACTTGAAGGCTTTGGGAAAACCCCTATACCCCCAACTTTTGCTTCGAAAGGCTCACACATAATTGAATCAAGAGCTGCAGCAACAGGGTCAACCATTGACTCCTTAATATCACCCAGAAACTTCAGAGTTATGTGAACAATTTCAGGATTGACAAATTTCAGATCAAACCCGGAAAACCTTTCCTGAATCTGGCGGATTTTCTCCCCAAAATCTGGGTCCAGTTCCACTGCTATGAATGTCCTGATCAAAGCTTTCACCAGTATAGATTAGAAGGGAAAAACAGAAAAACGTTTCTGTAGACCTATGTTTCTGAAAAAGCAGATTCAAGATACAATTTACCTGAAAAATTGTAAACTATTTTGTCCGGGCGATGCCCGAAAAAATAAGAAATAATAAGTATCGGAAGTTGAGAAAAAGATAGTAGAGAAAAAGAGAAAAATGGAATCGACCACAGAACAATTATAATATATAAGATATAACACTAGAAAATAAACGGGCTTATGAAGAAAATAATTACCATTAATGTTAACTCTGAGAAAATAATGTTAACCTGGAGAAATAACATTGGCCCAAAGAAATAATAATTAACTTCAAAATCAAACACCAGATTATTAATAACTTCAGAATGAAAAAGCAGGACTGCAAACATGATTGCATAAAAATAAAAAGGGGTGAGTGACATGGACAGAGCACGTATAATTGCAGAAGCGGCAGCCCACATTTCCCAGGAGCTTGGTGCTGCCGCAATTATGGTCTCTGGAGATCTTAGTTTTGAGGGAATCGAAACCGCAGGGATTCCTGTTTATTATATCTCCATGCGCCCGAAAAGCATAATAGACCATCTCGTAGCAACCAGTAAAGATGGAAAAAGTCCTGCAAAAGAACTGGGGGACCAGCTCAATAGGGAAGCTGCAGGCAATGTTGACCACCTGCAGCATGCTGCTGCCATAGAGTATATGCTTGAGGGACCACGAAGCGGGATTGTAGTCGGTGTTGTTGAAACTCGTGGCTCCAGCTCAATTATAGTCCATAATCTCGAAGAAAACCCCCTTATAAAAGCAATGAAAGAATGTGAAGAAAGAGTTAAACCGGAAGTAATGAATGCAGTCCTGAAAATTGCCTTTGATATCGCCCTCACTGGCAGGGAAGGAAAAAAAATAGGAGCTGCCTTTATTGTGGGGGACTCAGAAGAAGTTCTGAAACGCTCTCATCAGATAATTCTCAACCCTTATGCAGGCCATGAGGATATCCACAGAAATATCCTTGACAAAAAAAACTGGGAATCTGTAAAGGAATTTGCCCAGCTTGACGGAGTTTTTGTGATAGACGAGGTAGGCATTATCCGTGCAGCAGGACGATACCTTGATGTGGACGGAAAAAATATTGACATTGAAAAAGGACTTGGAGGACGCCACGTTTCAGCAGCCGCCATTACCAGGGATACAGTAGCAATTTCAGTTACAGTGTCGGAGTCAGGCGGAGTCCTCAGAGTATATAAAGACGCTAAAGAAACCCTCTGTATGGAAGCCTTACAACCTGCATCCAGATATATCTGAATCTGGAATGCGGGAAAAATTTGTAACTGCCTGTTTTTAACCCTCTATATTTAACATATTTAACTGCCCATTTTATAGAATCACTCATAAAGATATGAAACTCAAGTGCAGATGGATATTAATGAATAAAGAGAATGCAGATAGCTCATAATTATGCAGAAAACCGGAGTAACGAGAGTGGCCCCATGAGCAGACAGATTTTTTACATGCCTTTTAGCCTGAAATTCCTTTTCCTGTTAGTACTCATAACGATCTTCGGACTCGGTTCTCTGTTTCTGGGAGTTATCGTTTCTGCCTTCATGAAAATAGGATTTTCCGCAGAAGACGCACTCCTTATCCTGTTCCTATCCCTTATTGGGAGCGGAATCAATATCCCATTGACAACTCTGAAATCTGACATTCCGGTTGTTAAGGACAGTTACATTAAGGTTTTCGGGATTTCCTACAGGATTCCTGCCCGGAGGATGGTCAGGAATGAAACCTTACTTGCCGTCAATGTTGGAGGGGCAGTAATTCCCGTCCTGATTTCCGCATATCTTCTTACGCAGTTCCCTGATTCTTTCCGTGCTGCAGGGATAGGTGTGGCGATTGTTGCAATCATAACCCATTCCCTGGCAAGACCAATTAAAGGAGTAGGCATAGCAACTCCTGCTCTGGTCCCGCCCCTGACATCCGTTCTTGCTGCAGTCCTGCTCACTTCAGCGATTCATATTCCCGGCTGCCCTGCTGAAACGTGCCGTGTTATCATTGCCTATACAGGAGGAGTGCTTGGAACCCTGATAGGAGCTGATCTGCTTAACCTGGGAAAAATAAAGAATTTAGGAGCTCCCATTGCAAGTATAGGAGGAGCAGGCACCTTTGATGGGATATTTTTAAGCGGGTTTATCGCCCTTCTCCTGATCTGAAAAAAGAGAGATAATTCTCAAAGAGAATGGACCTCTAAGAGAATAAACCTCTATTACTCTCACCTGTAATGACAGATCAGCTCTTTCTTCTGAGAGCCAGACATATCATAATTCCAATAATTCCGGAAACTATTCCAAAGCCGGGAAGTTTTGCAGAAGAACTCTCTGCAGCTTCCTCAGGATTACTATTCTTATCTTCGGAGTCCGTTACTTCAGAAGAGGGCGCTGCCCTATAATCGGCTGAGATATTTTCAGATTCTTCTGAGCCTGAGGTTATATTTGCCTCTTCTGTGGAATTATCTGCAGGTTTAGTGGCGTTTTTGTCTTCGACAACCACATCCATTGCAGGATAAATGATGTATCCGGCAGAAGAAGTACTGCCCTTTCCTTCATCTGAGGTCTGGAAATACCAGGAGTCGGTGAAGTAATTCTTTGTGTCTTTATCGAGGTTCAAAGTAATTGATTTTGAGTTTGTAAGAACAATCCCATCTTCAGAAACTTCTTCTACTTCAAAGCCCTGGAATTCATCCCCGTTTTCAATAACAAGGACATTATCTTTGTCAATAAGCCATGTATACTTGAAAACTGCAAATGAATCAGTGGCACTCACAAAAACAGAGTCTACATAGGTAACGAAATAGAGCTGGTCCTTTCCGTCTCCGAAATCTGCAGTTGCAGTAAAGGTTTGACCTTCTACAGTCCCATCTGCATTCACAATTCCAGATTCGAGCTCGGTTCCGTTTTTAGATAAGGAAAACCAGACCTTATTGCCCTCGACATCTACCTGGTTTACAGTTAGCGAATAACCTTTCCCAAGGTCCCAGACGTCTCCGGCTTTAAGCTCTTTTTTATCGCTGCCTTCCTGGTTGATAACAATGTTTGCAAGCTGTGAGGGATCGTTTTCAACAGTAACATACGGTTTTCCGAAAAATGTAAGTTTGTAGTAAAACATTCCACCGAGTTCTGCAGGAGCTGTGCTGTCATTAAGTTCAAGTTCGGAAACAAGTTTATGTTTTTCTGAGAACTGCCTTGTAGAATACACAAGCTCTCCTTCACCTATAATATGGTTTCCAGGATTGTTTTTCCCAAGTTCATCCTCCCCGTCTTTCTCAATGTACTGCAGGCGCTCTCCCCACCAGCCTTCAGAGGCAACGAAATTCTTGTGTTTGTTTATGGGGTAGTTAAAACCTCCAAAAGTAGTTGCATTCCAGCAAAAATCATCGGATGATGTCTCATTAGTATCAAGAGGTACTCCTCTTAAAGTATAATTTCCAGGTTTGTCCAGTTCTTTTGCAGGCAGGATAACGTATCCATTCGGAGAAGTGCTGCCTTTTCCTTCATCTGAGGTCTGGAAGTACCAGGAATCAGTGAAGTAATTCTTTTTATCCTTATCAAGTTCCAGGGTAATAGAATCTGAGTTTTCGAGGGCAATACCATCTTCGGAAGTTTCGACTACTTCAAATCCCTGGTATTCATCCCCGTTTTCAATAACAAGAATGTCATCTTTGTCAATAAGCCAGGTATACTTGAAAACTGCAACAGAATCAGTGGCACTCACAAAAACAGAGTCTACATAGGTGATGAAGTAGAGCTGGTCCTTTCCATCTCCAAAGTCTGCAGTTGCGGTAAAAGTCTGATTTTCCACAGTCCCGTCTGCATTCACAATTCCTGACTCGAGCTCGGTTCCGTTTTTGGATAAGGAGAACCAGACCTTATCCCCCTCGACATCTACCTGGTTCACAGTCAAAGAATAACCTTTCCCAAGATCCCAGGTGTCACCGGCTTTAAGCTCTTTTTTATCACTGCTGTCCTGCGTGATAACAATATTTGCAAGCTGGGCAGGATCGTTTTCAACGGTAACATACGGTTTTCCAAACCAGGCAAGTTTATAGAAAAACATCCCTCCAAGTTCTGCAGGAGTTGTACTGGCATTGAGTCCGAGTTCAGAAACAAGTTCGTATTTGTTGGAGAACTGCCTTGTAGAATATACAAGCTCTCCTTCACCAATAACATGGTTTCCTGGGTTGTTTTTTCCAAGTTCATCCTGTCCATCCTTCTCAATGTACTGCAGGCGTTCTCCCCACCAGTCTTCGGAAGCTACAAAGTTACTGTGTTTGTTTACAGGATAGTTGAAGCCCCCAAAAGTGGTTGCATTCCAGCAAAAACCATCGGATGAGGTAGCATTGGTATCAAAAGGAACCCCGCAAATAGCTGGACCCGCCAGACCCGGTGCAGGAAGCATCAAACAGATTGTTAAAGCCATCAATAGCGAATGCAAAAATCTTTTAATATCGAAATTCATAAACACCATCACTCATTTTAATATAAATTTAATAACTAATTCAACAAAGAAATTATTTATAAGCAAATATTGTTATAAATAAACCTAAAAGTAACAACAAATAAAGCTGAGTAGTTAATAAATTTTACGAATTTGAATCAAAAATCAGAAAGATAACACTGAAACATGACCCAAAAATAAAAAAACTGTTCTCAGCCATCCAATGTCAAGGAGAAAAGAATTAACAATCGAAAGAAAACAAAAATAAGAAAATAAAATAACGAAAAAATAAAAACCAAATGTACGAAATATGAAAGGACAAATTAAGTAGATTAATAAATTAAGTAGATTAATAGAATTGATGGCTGAAGATTAACAGACCTGCACTGGATCAGCCCGTTACTTTGAAACGGAGCAGAGCTGCGATTCCGCCAAGCTTGTGAAGTTTTTCTCCGGGCTCAAAGGCTGTGCTGAACACAACAACCTTTCCCTGCGCCTGCTCGACTTCCATAAGGAGCTTATCAATATCTTCCCCTTTTTCCCGCCCTTCCCGAAGGGTTTCGTCAGCAATTAGCAGGGTTTCAACAGCACCGTAACCAAGTGCATTTTTGACATCTGCAAAACCGTAAGCAGCTTTGCCGTCCATTGATATTTCCCTGATAAGGTCTTCCATAAGAGAAGACTCCCGGGCGATGCGGGATTCCTGCATGATCCGGTCCACAGCCCCTCTGCGGAGCACTTCCTGAAACCCGGACATCCCTATCATGGATGTGTCTTCAATCAATGCCTTTGAAGCCATTCCGGACTCAACTTCACTGAAGTATTTCAGGAAATCCTCTTTTGTAAAACCCGGCCCTGCAATCACTATAGAAGCATCTTCAGGAACGGCGTGCCTGAGCTGTTCAACAATTTCCCTGAAAAACTCATTCCGAAGCCCGCTCTCCCGCTTCCCGGAGGACTGCCGGATATGTGAATAGACCTCAATTCCGTAGTGGCGCACAAAACCAATATCTGCATCTCCTTCCTCAACTGCCACAATCACAACTTTCGGGCGCTTTCCGGCTTCTTCAGCATCCTGAATGCGCTGGAGCTGGTCGTTTTTCCAGTGATCCTTAATGATTGAGATGTTAGTCCCGATTTCCACATTGAGTGTGTGATAGGAACCTGCGTCCATCCCGTGCTCTATAGGGCCATGTATTCGCAGCCTGTTTGCAAATTTATGGAACTCAAGTTCCTCGACCCTGATCCCCAGCCTTACCTTTACTTTCTCAACCTTTTCCGGGCGGAGTTTATCGCTTGCCGTATCGGCTTTCCTTTTGGTCACGGCAAAGACCAGGTCTCCCTTTTCAATTATATATTTCAGGTGCCAGAGGTCATCAAGGGTCTCGGCTGTTACTGCAATTTCCCCTTCCCTGCCTTTCAGAGAACGGTTTGTCACCCTCATACCTTTTTCACTCCAGTCTTTTCAATACCTTCTCCGGCTTCTTCTATGAATTCCTCATCAGTTTCGCCTTCGCTATCTTCAAATCCTGCTTCTGTTCCGGGAGTTTCATACTCCTCGCCTTCGAACCCGACTCCCTTTCCTTTTCGTTCAGGCTTCTGGCTCCTGATATCAGATTCTCCGGCAGGAATCATCATAGCTACCTGGTCAGGGGATGCGATCTGTTTCACAAAACGAGGGTCATTCAGCTCATCTGCATAAATCCGGTAGATCTTTTTCGAGATATCGTTCTGGTTGAATTTGCCGGGAACAATTTCAAGGATATAATCTCCGTTCTTCCGGACTGCAGAAGCAGGCCCGCCTATAACCCTTGTTTCACCGCCTTTCAGCTCAAGCCCGACTGCAATGCCAAGAGGCACGTCTTTGAAGTAGTTACGCTCCCCGCGGATAACGAAAGCCCCTTTTTTCAGGTATTCTCCCGATTCAGGGGTCTTTGTTACCTGTTCGGATTTAATCCAGTAACAGTCCCCGCTGGACTGCCCGGCTTTCCAGAGGCTCGAATAAGAAACCGCAAACTGCGCAGCCTCCTGAAGTGTGGATTCCGGAACTTCTTCTCCTCCGGTCTTTACAACCGTAAGAGGAGCGCCCGGAGTCTGTGTATGGAAAACGATGTCTCTCTTTTCCATGTATTTTTTGAAAATCTCTTCGTTGGTATCGGCGTCCCTGCCTCCTACAACCAGGAATCCGTCTGAAGACACAAACCACCTGAAACGGTCGTACCAGTGCTTTTTCCTGGACGCCTGCAGTTTCCTGCCCGCCTTTGCAGCTTTTGACGCAGCCTTTTTCTCCATAGCCTTTTTAGTGTCCTCAATAGCCCTGATAGCCCCATCCCTCTTTTTGGTGAACTTTTTGACCTTTTCATAGTATTCCTGAGCATTCTGAGGCACGGTCTTGCGGATATCAAGGCTTACGATCTTCCCGTCGAGGTCTACCATTATAGTTCCGGTTTTCGGGTCAATGTTCGTAATTTTTTGAGCAGCAGGCACGGTCTTTTTTGCCTGTTTGAGGATGGAACGGATTTCATCCCAGGAATAGCCCTTTGCCCTTGCGCCATTGAGTACGGAAAAAAGTTCTTCAATAACCTGGTAATTTGCATATACGATTTCTGCAAGGGCATTGTTTTTCTCAATTTCTTTTCCGAACTTTGCAAGGCTCTCTTCCTGCTGAAGCAGACGCCTTTCAAAGACACCCAGGGTTTTTTCCTTCTTTTCAGCTTCTTTTACCTCTGCGACCTGTTCCAGAGCTTTTTTCCCGAAAAACTCATCAAGTGCCGTATTAAATGAATCAAAATATTCTTTTTCATAATCTGAATAGCGCTTAAGGTCAAATGGCACTACATCAAAGGTTTCAATTTTTCCATTAATTTCCTGCTTCACGTGCTGGGGCCTGAGCCCGGGAATCTGAGTTTCGATCCCAGCTTCGGTTTCGGGCTCACCTTCAGGTTTGGCAGCCGCCCTTCCCCTGAAAAGAGGTGAAAAAAGATCCTGCAATGCATTTTGGAGCTTTTCAGCATCCTCCAGGGTAGCTTCTTTTGCAGGTTTGGACTTCTCGATTCCTGCGCGTGCACAGGCTTCTTCTGCGAGGACGCCTCCGAGGTTGAACCTTGTAGCAATGGTCCGGACTATATCAGCCGTTGATTTAGAAAACGCATCCATGAGGTCCGAAACTTTAGCTTCGACAGGGCTCAACTGCGCTTCCGGAAGCTCATAAACCTCTCCACTCCTGAGCCTGCGGTCCTTAAGGGTTACGGGATTCATGGGCAGGATGATTTTGTTTTCCGAATCCACTATCAGGACATTGCCTCGCGCAAACAGTTCTACAATGAGTGTGCTTCTGACTCCAGCTCTCTCAATCCCTATTTTAATGATCCTGTCGAAGTCGTGCTGCTCGACAGATACAATCCTGCCTCCCATCAGGTATTTTCGCAGAAGCATGGGAAAAGCCTGGGGAAGCGTGGGGCTTGCCCGGATGTACTTTGTCATATGGAGGCGCTTTCCTGCCTCGATAACCAGGTTGTCCCTTCCCTGATGAAAAACGTAAAGGTTGATGCGTATCTCCTCGCTCGCAGGCTGGTAGATCTTTCCGATCTTCGCATCAATAATGGACCTGGGACCCGCTGACAGTTCGGCAACAACTGCAGCAACGTCTGCACTTGACATATCCTGTTTCATGAAGTGGATATAATAGAGGACTCATGTATAAGTGTTACTGTAGAATTTTTTTACAGATAGGAAATTTTCAAGCTCCCGAATTGCGATTTGGGAGCCCGCTGTCCTTCCCGAGTTCCGCCTCGGGAAGGCGGTGTCCTTTTCGGTCGCTTTGCTCCCTCAAGAGGACTCTTATTGTGGGAAAGATTTTTGAGAGGCATTTTAAAAGGAAACTCGAATGATAAAAAGAGACCGAATAGGAATAGTTATAATTCCCTCACAAGCCGAAATCCAAGATTGGCTAAACGTTTCTCAGGCTCACGGCTGAAGCGGGCAGCCGAGCGGCAGGAATCTACATCACAGTACCAGCTTCCTCCGCGAGAGACACGATTGGAACTGTTTCCGTCTTCCCATGCGCTGCCATCAGAAGGAGAGCCGTTATAATTATCGTGCCATCTGTCCTGAACCCATTCCCAGACGTTTCCGTGCATATCGTAAAGTCCCCAGGGATTTGGTTTCTTTTTACCAACCGGGTGAGTTTTGCGGCCTGCGTTCCTGACGTACCATGCATAATCGCCAAGCTTTGATTCATCGTCGCCAAAAAAGTACCTGCTCTGTGTGCCGGCTCTGCAGGCATATTCCCATTCGGCTTCCGAGGGCAGACGGTATTTAGAGGTGTTTTCCCTCGTGTTCAGTTTTTGAATAAATTCCTGGACCTCTTCCCAGGAAACCTTCTCTACAGGCAGGGATTCATCACTGAAGTTTGCAGGGCTGGTTCCCATAATCTTCTTCCACTGTCTTTGTGTAACCGGAGTTTTGCCCATGTAAAAAGGATTTTTAATCGTAACCCTATGGACAGGAGATTCGCAGTCTGACCTGTCTTTCTCTTCGGGAGAGGATCCCATTATAAATTCGCCTGCAGGGATCAGTAAAAATTCGATGCCTGTAGACGAGCTGATAAAAGTTTCGTGGTTCTCAGACTCTGTCGCACCATTCGAATATTCAATGGAATCTTCGATAGAGCCTTCAATTTCTTTCTTTTTCAAATAGGACCGGATTGTGTTAATAGGATTTATAATACTGATTTTACTTCCCAAAATACTTAACCCCCAAAATCATTATCTTCATCAGTTTCTACAGTTTCGCCAATTTTCACACTCGTTGACTATGACAATTATAAGCATGATAGTATAATAATGGAATCCATTTTTAAGTTTCTTATTATCTTATATTTATTGCGCATGACTCTATCTTTATGACTTTTTTAACTTAAAGAAGCTTTTTATTAGTTTCAAAATCTCTGACCTGAGCAAGGATAGGCAGGTAGACAGTAAAAAAGAAAATTTATAGATAACCAAAAGTAAAATATGAGATAATTTATCTTAGAAAAACCCAGACCATATCCCTGACAAAATAATTAACCGAGATCCAAAACCCTGAAGCCCTAAAACCATGGACATCCGAACCACCCGTTATTTGAAATCCTGTTTTCAGAAGTATTATAAAACCGCCGAGATAGGCCTTCCTGACCACCTGCCTAACAGGGAATGGGCTTTTATCTTTTATGATGACATGCCGGAAAAGATGATGCACAGGCACAAATCTTTCGGCTCGCCTGGAGAAGCTCTTGATTACCTTTACGGCATGGCGCCTGCGCATGTTTATAACTCTACCGCTTATTATGAATACCCTGATGCGCGGAAAATGAACGAGAAAAACTGGCTCGGCGCAGAGCTCATTTTTGATCTTGATGCAGACCACCTGCCGGACGCACCGAGGAATTATGCGGATATGCTTGAGCTTGTAAAGAAAGAGACTTTCAAGCTGATGGACTTCCTTTTAGACGATTTTGGGTTCTCAGAGCAGGAGATCGAGCTCGTATTTTCCGGAGGGAGAGGGTACCATTTCCACATTACAAGTCCGAAAGTCCTGAAGCTCGGCAGTTCCGAAAGAAGGGAAATCGTGAACTATGTCAGCGGCAGAGACCTTGATTTCAAGCACTTTTTCAGGGAAGTTGCAATGGACGGAGATTTCGGGACAGGCTCAAAGTCATTTAAAGGGATCAAGAACGTGCCGATGAAATGCACGCTCGTGGGTTATGATTCGGGGTGGGGGAAGAGGATTGCACTTTACCTTACGGATTACATGAAAGCAGAGTGCGGAAAGAAATACAAAAAAGATATGTTTTCCGAGCTTAGAAGGCATGAGAAGGTAGGGGACACCACAATCAAAAAGCTAATTAATATTACTAACAGTGAAAACGGCTTAAAGGATATTCTTGAGAGAGGAAGGCTGGACTTCGACGTAAGAAACTTTAAGGAGATTGCCGCATATTTCATGCAGGAATCAAGGGAAAATTTCCTGCACAGGTTCGGAGCGAGCGTTGACGAACCTGTAACTGCCGACATCAAAAGACTTATTCGTGTGCCCGGATCCCTGCACGGCGGATCAGGGATGATGGTTAAAAAACTTTCTTTGTCCGAACTGGAAAGTTTTGATCCGCTGAATGATGCGGTTGTTTTTGGCGAGAGACCGGTAAAAATAACTGTTTCAAAGCCTTTCTCAGTACAGTTAAAGGGCAAGGATTTAAGAATAGATGAAGGCATACAGGAAGTTCCGGAGTACGCAGCCGTATATCTGATTTGTAGAGGTGTTGCAGAATATGGATATAGAAGAAATCAGCCAGACACTGTATAAAGAAAAAAACCAGACCCTGAAGACAATTCCGGCTGATTTTTACCTGGAAGCCGAAAAATACATCCGGGAACTTGAGAAAGAGATAAGTAAAATAAATAATCCCCGTTCACCGGAGTCAAAAATGCTCAACGATGAGCATGAAAGAGCGCTTTCTGACCTTGAGACCATATTTATGAAAAGGATAGGAAAGGTCATTACCAGGGCAACGATCCAGTCTCACGCTGATAAACCTATTTCAAAGGATATCGAAAAACTGCTTCCTGCGGAAAAACTGCTTTATGACCTTGTGATTCAGGGAATCGAAGCTGCAAAAATAGAGCTGCTTGGCCCCATTCTTTACCCTGATTCCGGAAAGACTGCTAACTGGCCCTGTGTATGGGCTTCAAGACAGGCTCCTGCCCCAGTTCATTCGGAAGTAAAAAACGGGGAAGAAGTAACCGTGACTGCAGCGGAAAAGGAAACCGGGACAGATCCGGGCAAAAACAATATAAACGAAAACTATGTTGTTGTTCGAATACTGAAGGATTTGCCTACCTTCACAGGTGCAGACGGCAGGAATTATACGGTCAATGCCGAAGATGTTGTTGTTTTGCCGCAACTGAATGCAACAGGGCTGATAAAGCGGAATGCAGCAAAACTGATTGCTGCGGGGGACAAAAGTTCCGTAGAGAAGAATTCCGAAAAGAATTAATTTCTTGAAACATGCAGCTTTTTTTAGCCAGAAAAACAGTTTGATGGCAACATCAGAATGCCTGCAAATGGAAGGCTCATGCCTTATGAAAAAAGAGGCACTTCAGGTAATAGCATTATTATTTATATGTGTAGCTATATCTGTGTAGCTTAACCTTGTTAGCGTGCTCTGACCTCGTCTCCGATAGAGACCGCAACTCAGGATTCGAGACAAAAGAGGTCTGAATTATTTCAAACTCATCAATCAAAGGCTTCCCAAATAATAGCTTCCCAGGAAATAAAACGCCATACGTAACGCCATACGTATTAAACAAGTATATTTAAACGATGCTTTTCCGCCAAAGCCGGAACATGCACACCAATACCAATAATCGACAAAAAGGTGTAAAGAATGAAGATTCCAAAGAAGTTCAGAACTTACTGCCCGTTCTGTAAGACCCACCAGGAACACGTAGCAGAGAGGGTAAAGAAGGGCCAGGCTTCATCATTAACCCACATTGCAAGGCAGAAGAACAGACAGCAAGGCATAGGGAACAGCGGAAAGTTCTCCAAGGTGCCCGGCGGCGACAAGCCGACAAAGCGCATCTGGCTCAGGTATCGCTGCTCAGTATGTAAGAAAGCACACCAGAGACCCTGCTTCAGGGCAAAGAAGTTCGAGTTCAAGGAGTAAGATAATATGGTAGACTATACCCAGAGGCCAAAGAGCAGGTTCCTGCGCGTAAAGTGCAACGACTGCGAAAACGAACAGATCATATTCGGAAGCGCAAGCCGCAAGATTACCTGCGTTGTCTGTGGAAGAACCCTTGCCGAACCAACCGGTGGAAAATCTACAATTACCACTCACATCCTGGAAGTGCTTGAATAACCGGACCGGTAAAAGCACTGAACAGGAGTACAGTAGAGAGTAATAAAAGACAAAAATCGAGAAGTGGTACGAATGGGAAACGATAACTGGCCCGAAGTCGGAGAGTTTGTTGTCTGTACGGTGAAGAATGTAACTGATTTCGGAGCCTACGTCGAGCTTGAGGAATTCGGAGGGCGGGAAGGTTTTATCCACATCTCTGAAATTAAAGCAGGCTGGGTCAAATACGTCAGGGATTACGTCAGGGAAGGGCAGAAGATTGTCTGCAAGGTTCTGAACGTGGACCCTTCCCGCGGCCACATAGACCTTTCATTGAAAGACGTGAACGAGCACCAGCGGCGGGCTAAAATCCAGGAATGGAAGAATGAGCAGAAAGCCGCCAAGTGGCTCCAGTTCGTGGCCGAAGAGACCAAGACAGATGAAAACGGCCTGCAGGCTCTGCACGAGAGACTTGTAGAAGACTTTGGAAGCGCATATTCAGCCTTTGAAGAAGCAGCTATCGAAGGGGAGAAGGCTTTTAAAGGACTTAAAGTCAACAAGAAATACCTGAAGAGCATAGTCAAAATTGCAGGAGAAAATATCAAACTGCCTTTCGTGGATATCGCAGGGTATGTTGATCTGACCTGTAATCTTCCAAACGGCATAGAGGTCATAAAACAATCCCTCAGTGCTGCGAATTCCATCAGCGATGTAGATGGAAAGGATGTCAGGCTCGACATAACTTACACGGGGGCTCCGAGATATCGAATCAAGGTGATAGCTCCTGATTATAAGAAAGCCGAATCAGTCCTTAAGAAATCCGCCCAGACGGCAATAGACACTATTTCCAAACTCGGTGGACACGGGGTCTTTAAACGGCATATCGAATCGACAAAGGCGTGATACCCTTTGGGACAAAAGATCCGCAAATGCAAAAATTGCGGCAGGTACACTTTAAGGGAAAAATGTCCGGTTTGCGGGGGAGATGCCTTACCCGCTATCCCGGCTCGCTTTTCTCCTCAGGACCCTTATGGTAAGTACCGCAGACTGGCAAAGAAAGGATAAGGATTTTTATGCAGCAAAGTATACTTGTCCGCCTGAAAGAAAACCTTGCACTCAAAAACCCCATAATGGTTGTCGGACTTCCAGGAGTAGGGCTTGTGGGCAAGCTGGTAGCAGAACATCTTGTAGACGAACTCGCGGCTGAAAAGATTATGGAGGTTTATTCCCCACACTTTCCGCCTCAGGTTCTTGTCAACAAAGATTGTACCGTCCGTCCGGTAAGCAACACCATATATCAGGGGAAAGCAAACGAAACTGATGTTCTTTTTCTCGTTGGAGACCACCAGAGTACCACTGCACAGGGGCACTACGAACTCTGTTCTCTTTACCTGGACATTGCAGAGGAACTGAAAGTTCCCAGGATATACACTCTCGGAGGCTACCCGACAGGCAAACTCACCTATGAAGAGACAGTCCTTGGAGTTGCCAACAGCACTGAACTGATAGAAGAGATTAAAAAATACGGAGTGGAGTTCAGGGAATCCGAGCCGAGCGGAGGAATCGTAGGAGCTTCCGGCCTGCTTGTGGCTTTCAGCGGGATGAGGGGCATAGATGCCGCCTGCCTCATGGGAATGACACCCGGATACCTTATGGACCCTAAAAGCGCCCAATCTCTTTTGAAAGTGCTGTGCAATATTTTCGGAATCGAGGTAAATACAGACTCTCTGAAGAAAAAAGCTGAGGAAATGGAGAACATCCTCGAGAAATTGAAAGAAAAAGAAGAACAGCAGAACCTCCCGGAAGTCAAGCCCACGGAAGAAGACCTGCGTTATATAGGATAAATATACATTTCAGGAAGTAAATAAGGACAAAAATCCGGATAAACACACTGTAGAGAACCTGATAGTTAAAAACTTCTGGCGAAAGGTTCGGAAATGAAAGTCAATGCAGACCTCCATCTTCATTCAAAGTACTCGATGGCATGTTCCATGAAGATGGAATTGCCCTCAATTGCAAGTGAAGCCTCGAAAAAAGGGATGGAGCTTATAGGTACAGGGGACTGTACCCATCCGAAGTGGCTCGAAGAGATTAAGAAAGCAGCCATTTCAGACGAAGAAATCAGGATAGGAAACATTTCTTTTATCCCTACTACCGAGATTGAAGATATCGACCGTGTGCATCACCTTCTTATTTTGCCTTCAATTTCAAAAGCCGAAGAGCTGTCAGAAAGAATTGCCCCTTTTGGAAACCTTGAAGCAGATGGAAGACCCGCAGTTAAGCTGGACGGCTGTGAAATTGCCGAGATTGCAAAGGATATTGGAGCTCTTATCGGCCCCTGCCATGCTTTTACTCCCTGGACTGCTCTTTACGCTTACCATGACAGCCTGGAAAGCTGCTATGGGAGTATGACAGATTACGTTTCTTTTGTTGAACTTGGACTGAGCGCAGACAGTGATTATGCGGACAGGATTGAAGAACTGCACCGACTTACTTTTCTCACAAACTCTGATGCCCATTCCCCGTCTGCTAATAAATTAGCAAGGGAATTTACTCAGTTCAATGTCCCTGATATTACCTTTGATGGCATAAAAAAAGCCATTCTGAGGGAACAGGGATACGGGTCTACTCTGAATGTCGGCTTTTTCCCTGAAGAAGGAAAGTACAACAGGTCTGCCTGCATCAAATGTTTTACCCAGTATACTCTGCCCGAAGCTGAAGCTATTAAATGGCGCTGTTCTGCATGCGGAGGCGTTATAAAAAAAGGAGTGTTTGACCGGGTCAACGAACTTGCTGATTTTGAAGAGCCCAGACATCCTGTTTACCGCCCGCCTTATCTTCACCTTATCCCTCTTGCAGAAATCATACAGATGGCACTTGGCCATGCAGGTGTCCAGACAAAAGGCGTAAAAACAGCCTGGGAAACCCTTGTAGAGCACTTTGGAAACGAGGTTGAAGCCCTTATTTATGCAGAACCCGAATACCTGAAAATAGTGGACGAGAAGATAGTGAACGCAATTCTCGCCTTCAGGAAAGGTAATGTTATAATTCACCCGGGAGGAGGAGGGCAGTACGGCTGGCTTGAACTGCCTGAACACCTGAAAAATGAGAAGGCTGAACCTGCAGTAAAAGCCGGTGAGGAAAAGAAAAGAGCTTCAAGGATGACGAAGGAGAAAGAAAAGCCCGGGACCCAGATATCTTTCTCTGACTTCGAGCAAAAAATTACTGGAAAAGCATTAAAGGCGGATGTAGAGATGGCAGCTGGAACAGAAGCAAAAAGATCAGAAGAGAATACAGAAAAAACTGCAGGTCAGAAATCCCTTTTTGATTTTTAAAATTATGGAATTCGCGAGAATAAAATATATAAGATAGAAAGTATATTCACTTTACTCTGCACCAGAAACGCCGGGCGATGCCCGGAAACTTCCTCATTACTTAAATACTTTGGAATCAAAATGCCCAGGTCGTCTAGCGGTATGGCGACGGTCTCGAAAACCGTTCCCTTTGGGATCGCAGGTTCGAATCCTGCCCTGGGCGTAAATTCCAAATTAAATCTGTTAAAACCTTTTTTAGAAAAAGTAAAATCGCCTGAATTCCTTTTTTTACTTTCAAGGCGTTTTAAGGGAAGATTGTAGATCAGTAGCTGTAATTCTAGATAGATTAGTGAGTTATAATTCTGGGACTACTGGACGAAGTAAAAACTCGTAAGAAGCCTTTTCTTCACTGTAGAAAAGCAAAGAAGGGGCTTCACTATCAATAATAAATATAGGTTTATTACCACTGCTTTGAAGAAAGATATCAGTGGTTGAATTATGCCTTATTACAGATCATTTATTTGGCTGGGGGTATGGTAGAATTGTTACCAGACATATTTACTGCAGGAGGCTTGGGAGGCAGAGTAGTATTGTTGCCAGGCATTTCTCCAGCAGGAGGCATACTAGCGTTGGGAGACACATTACCCTCTGTTTCTTCTACAGGGGTAACTTCTTCGGTAGGAGTAACTTCTTCGGTAGGAGTAACTTCTTCGGTAGGGGTAGCAGTTTCAGCTTTTTCGCCACCTGTGCACCCTGATATTGCTACTATGGAAAGAAGCAGCAAGCTAATTACTAAAAAGCTCATTTTCTTCATTTTGTTTACCTCAATATCATTTATTTTATAGTTTTCATGAAGAGTAGAAGTGTTTTAAATTTACCCAGATGCGTAGAAATTATTTCCTAACTTCCTCACATTAGAGCATTGTGAATAGTATTGAATAACACTACCTTTAATAATTATTTCGGTTTATTCTTAAAAAAAATAAATCTAAATGATCTTTTTGGATATTCTCTTCTTTTAAGGGCTCTTTTTTCCAAATAGATCCAGTTTCTTTTTCTAAAAAATATGATATAGATCTCTTTCCATTAAAAATTAAGATGCTCTGGTGTATAGATTTAGATTTTAATATCAGACACACTGAGCGTTAGAAATAATAGATATAACCTGATAATAAGGTGAAAAAAGATTTCAAACAAAGGGGAGAGATATATGAGTTCCAAAGACAACCTCAAAGCTGCATTTACCGGCGAATCGATGGCAAACAGAACGTATCTGGCATTCGCAAAGAAAGCAGACGAGGAAGGGTATCACCAGATAGCTAAACTCTTTAGAGCCGCTGCTGCTGCAGAAACAGTCCATGCCCTCAATCACCTTCAGCGCATGGGCGGTATTGGGACCACAATGGATAACCTGAAAGAAGCAATTGAAGGGGAAACATACGAGTTTACGAAAATGTACCCCCAATTCATAGAGGAAGCACAGGCAGAAGGGGACAAAAGGGCTCTCTGGAGCTTTGAAGTAGCAAATAAAGTAGAAAAAGTTCATGCCATGCTGTACGAAAAGGCACTGCAAGAAATTGGAAATAACAAAGAAGTTGACTATTACGTATGTCCGGTCTGCGGACATACTGTAGAAGGCGAACCCGAAGGCAACTGCCCGATCTGCGGGGCATCTGCATCCAAGTTCAATAAAATCGACTGAAAACCCCGATAAAACAGCATTTTCGGGCAATTATCGAGAGATAGAGAGCTGACAAATAAGAAAAGCTCTCTACCTGCTTTTTTGCTTCCATATGCCTTATTTTCCTGCTTAAAATTTGCTTTGTTCTAATGTGCTGAGGAAGAAATAGAAATATTTAAGGAACATTTTAAAAACATTTTCTTGAAAACATTACTTCCTGCCGTTAAGTATTTAAAAGAGAAAAGATATGTCAGTATCCTTGTTAATCAATATTAAGGGGCTGTGGCCTAGCCCGGCATGGCGATGGGCTCCAGCGGATAAATGATGAACAACGGGTCTACCGAGTCTTTCCCGACGGGGCAGGACAATGAGGAACCGTTGGAGCACTGATAGATGCTCACCAGAGAACTGTTAAAGCAGTTGTTCGGAGATACCCGTCGATCGTGAGTTCGAATCTCACCAGCCCCACGTTTTTTCTTTTCTTTAATTTTGCTATGTCTCCTTTTTTAAACTCGTTCTGCATATTCTGATCTTAATCTGTTATGTTTAGAGAAATGAACATAGAAAAACCGGCAGGGCTGGAAATAATTACTTTCACAAAGCTTCCCCAACAGTTATTACCTTCAAAATACAATCTTCTTCTAAGATCCGATTTTTCTATATCCATCCAAACGACCGAGGTTGTCCTTTGAGGCGAGAAAAAGAAAAAATAGCAGTCCTTGTCAGAGCTACCCCGGAGAAGAGCAAAAGAAATGGGGAAGGGCACGCTGTTGGAGTTACCGGCATCAACAAAGATGGGGAGCTCCTCAGGCTTTACCCTCTCAGGTTCAGGTATGGGGAAGGGCTGGTGGATTTCAGAAGAAATGACCTGCTTGAGGTTACGGTTACAAGGCCTGAGAACGATATGAGATGGGAGAGCAGGAAAGTCCTTGATTACGTTAACCTTGGAAGGCCTGCAAAGGACAGGGAAATAAAAGAGCTTATCCTGCCGCTTGTTACTTCTTTAGAAAGGCTGAATATCGAGGGAGCAAGCCTCGGAGTGGTAAAGCCCGAGCTTCTGGATATTGAAGTTAAGGTAAACAGCCTTGAGACCTTTGACCGGCAGCAGTATTTTGATATGATGGGAGACTTTCTGGAGAAAGGAGAAAAAGCTGGAATGCCTGTAGAGATAAAGTATACTTTCAGGTGCGAGGGAGAAGAAGCCTGCAGAGGGCATAAAATTGTTCTGCTTGACTGGGAAATCAATGAAACCGTACGGAATATAGTGAGGGAAGAAAAAGAACATCTGGCTGTGAAAAAAAGAATAAAAGAGAAGCTCTTTGAACGCTTAAAAGAAAAAGAACTTTACTTTATAATGGGGACTCATTTCACGTATGGGACATGGCTGATCACAGGGATTTTCTGCCCTGAAAAAGAAAGCGTTAATCAGAGGAGTATCTTTGATTTCAGGCAGAAGAGAAGAGTTTCTGAAATAAATAAAGGACTGCAAACAAAAGTAAGATAAAACCTGTAGAAAACCTTCACTTAAACAGGTTTTAGAAAAATTAATTAGGAAAAATTAATAAACAGAGACTGGACGCTGCCTGATCCTGAAAAGCTCATCATTCAAGCTCTTTTTCCAGAAAAGCTTCCAGACGGTCCATGCCTTCTGCAATGTTTTCCAGGCTGTTGGCATAGGAAAAACGCAGATAGCCCTCTGCCCCGTTCCCGAAGTCTATGCCTGGAGTTACAGCCACTCCTGCCTCATTAAGGATCCTGCGGCTAAATTCAAGGGAATCGCTGCAGTATTTTCGGGCATCGGCAAGGACATAAAAAGCTCCCATCGGCTCTTTGCGTACATCGAGCCCCATGCCGATAAGCCTTTTTAGCATGTACTGGCGGCGTACATTGTAAGTCTGGACCATCTCAGCAACGTGATCCTGAGGGCCTTTCAGGGCTGCAATACCGGCTTCTTGAACGAAAGAGTTGGCACAGATAAAGAAGTTCTGGTGAATTTTCTGAAGTGCACGTACACATTCAGGAGGACAGATAATATATCCCAGCCTCCAGCCGGTCATTGCATACAATTTCGAAAAACCGTTAAGGACAAAGGCATTCCTGGTATATTCAAGGATTGTATGATCTTCTCCGCTGTAGATCAGACCCTGGTAGATTTCGTCCGAAATGATAGGAATACCTCTTTCCTCAGCTATTGCTGCAAGACCCTGAAGATTTTCTGGAGACATGACGTGCCCGCCGGGATTTGATGGGCTATTGATAAGAATGGCTTTCGTATAGGGGCTCAAACACTGCCTTACCGTTTCCGGCTCAAGGGCAAAACCGTTTGCCTCACTCGTGTAAACAAAAACAGGAGTCCCCCCAAGATGTTTTACAAAATTAGGATAGCAGGCGTAGTGAGGGTTCGACATAATTACTTCGTCTTTCTTTTCAAGAAGAGCCATAAAAACAATGAGTAGAGCAGGGCTTGTCCCGGAAGTAACAATAACCTGGCCCGGATCCAGGTCAACTCCAAACTTCCTGTAGTAAGACTCAACTATTGCCTCTCTGAGCTCGGGCAGTCCCTGGCTGTGAGTGTACTTAGTCATGCCCCGGCCAATAGCAGCACATGCAGCTTCACATATATGGGGAGCGGTGGGGAAATCAGGCTCTCCGACCTCAAGATGGATTATGTGCCTGCCCTGAGCTTCCAGAGCCTTGGCACTTTCCAGGACTTCCATCACATAGAAAGGAGGAATATCTTCGGATTTTTTTGAAAGAATACATTCGGCATTTATCGAAAACATAAAAGACCTTCTGAAAGATGATCACTATAAAAGCCACAAGTTAGAAGCAAATAATAACACTGAGTATGTACCTGAAACTGCGTATGCTTTCAAGATTTAAAAATCCTGTGGGGAAAACAAAAAGTTAGAACTGAAGACGCAAAAAAGGGAATTAATCCCCGAGAAAACTGAAAAGAAAAAATAAACTTTCTGGCTGGACAGATTCTATAGAAAGTTAATCTTTCGGCATAATTTTATCTACAACCTTCACATCCGGCCCATCCCATCCCTGATTTTCAAGCATCTTTGCAAAGTCACGCTGAAAGGTCTGGAATTTTTCAACGTTTTCAGGGATAATATTAAGGAAGTCATAATCTCCATAAGCTCCTGTAAAGAAGGAAGCTACCGTTTCTTCAAATTTTTCCTCGATCCTCTGCGGATACCAGAACCCGAATTGAGAAAGCAAAACGAAGTTAGGGTCAGGCACAGGAGTTTCTCCAGAATAAGAATAAAGACCAATAAATACCTCTTCTCCTGACTTTGCCAGGACCAGTTTTTTTTCAAATTCCGGTATCTGAAGTTTCAGGAACCATTCACCCTTTAAAAGGTCTTCAGGTTCTTTGATAACTCCATGGGCTTTAAGAATCCTTTCAGCTACCTGCTGGATCTCCAGAAGCATGCTGTTACGCTGTTCCTCAGGCATATTTAAACAGGAAATGCAGAATTCTTCCGAGGGAACTCCTGATCGAATGTCAGGCTCTTTTACCTTCGTCTCCTGCTTCTCAGCCTTATTCTCACGATTTTCAGGAAATTTCTCATCACTATGAGTTTCGTTCCTGTGCGGTGTTTCGATCTCAGGATATTTTGTCATGACTGCACCCCCGTTAATGTATATAGGATGTGGATGTCCATAAGCATTGGGATTGGTCCTGAACATCTGAATTCAATTTCACCCTGCATTCCTGAGGAGCAGGGTTTCAGGAACTGTGCATTTCCCGGCTTTTAACCAATCCTGCCTCTCTGCTTTCCTCGTGTGAATCCTCTTTTACATCTTCAGAAGCAAGCCACCTGATTCCAAGATATACAAACGGAGTATCAAGAAGAGCGAAAATTACCTTAAGGGCCCAGAGCGGCAAAACCATAGAAAATACTGCAGCCACATCCATTTCAGGAGTTGCGCGATAAAAAGCAATAAACATGAAAACTATAGAGTCAAGCAGCTGGGAGACAATTGTTGAGAAGTTGTTCCTGAGCCACAGATATTTCCCATTTGTTTTTTGCTTCCAGAAATTGAAAGCCCAGATGTCGTGATACTGGCTTATAATAAAAGCGGTTACACTTGCCAGAATCATTCTCAGGGAGTTTGAAAAAACATACTTATAAGCTTCATTATGCGGATACAGAGGAGAAGGGGGCAGGCCCGTGCTTACAAATACGAAAAATATAGCAATACAGAGTGAAAGAAAGCCTGCATGTACGAAAATCTTTGTCGCTTCTTTTCCTCTAACCTCTTCGACTATATCCGTAATAAGAAAAGTAGGCGGATATCCTAAAAGGCCGACAGAAGTTACTATTCCGAAAATCTCAATTAGCTTGCTTCCCAGAAGGTTTCCAAGGAGCAGGCAGCTGACGAACATAGTTAGCAAAAGCTGTGTTTTGTAATCTATGGGTTTCATGGATTCTCAGGGTTTAAATTGGGTTTGGGGTTGTTAGGGGGAAGATATAATACTGTAAGTGGAATACCTTGATTTACATAATATCGGTTTACAGATATTCTGAAACGTCAACTATAAAGTAACGGGCTGTACAGGCAAAAAGTTATCTGAAACGCTCTGCTCTTTTGAAAAGGTTTTGAGGTGATCGGTCTACTTCATCACATATGATTTTATGAGGGATGGAAGGAGGCAGGATAGAGCAGGCCTGGCTGTCCGTACCCCGCAGTCCCCAGGTCTCGTCTGTGAGCAGGAAGTAGGAGTTTTCAAGCCTGATGCCTTTCGATTTCAGGGAAGAAAGAATCTCCGGGTCTGAGAGGTCCTTTCGAATTTCTTCAGCGGCTTTTACCTGAGTGCCCGGACCTCCTTTTTTTATGGAATAAAAACGGTCATCAGAAAGGATTTTCTCCATATTACGGATTACCAGCCTGTAGCAGGTTTTTTTATTTGAAGACATTTCCGGCACTTTCTCAAGATAAAAAACACTGCTTTTATTGCGGGCAATATCTGTGAGAATATCTTCACGTCTTGAAAAGGATTCCACATTACATGTAGCTGTACTTGAGAAAAAAACAGGAAACTTTTTAGACAGACTGTCTGCGGCTGCCTGATACATCTTTTCACGGGGGATATATTCGAAGCTGATTCTGGACTCTGGAAACTCCTTTTCCACTTCCCCTGCCTTTCCCTGAAAAGTTTTTACGGCTTCGGTAGAATCGTTATAGAGAATTATTTCTTTATCCCTTTCGGAAAAAGTCCTTACAAGGGACATCGCGAAGTTAAGGGCTGCAAGTTCACATTCAAGGTTGTTCTGAGGATTTCCCGGGACTTTAGTTGTGGATTGATGAAGTTGCATACCGTTCCGCAGCACCACGCAGCCGATATAGGAGTCTTCACTTTCATTGTAGGATGAGTCGCAGTAGACTTCAAGCATTTTTACTTTCACCTTTCTGGTAGAGAGAATTTAAAGTAAGCCAGGCTCAGGATTAAAAAAGGTAGACCATAGCTTAAGACTTATAGATATGGGTAATTACGTTCTTACAAAAATAATGTTTTAATGAGAGAAAAAGATTTTCAGCATTAACCGGGATAAAAAGGCAGAAAAAAGAAAGGAAAGAAAAGAAGAAGAGGAAAAAGGAAAAATGCAATCAGATAATGATTGCTGCGGTTCTTTCGTCCTTTTCTTCGTTGAAGTCTGTTACGAGAGCTTCTGTTGTTAGAACCATGCCTGCAATTGAAGCAGCGTTCTGGAGGCCGCTCCTTACAACTTTTGTAGGGTCGATTACACCTGCTTCGAAGAGATCTTCAAAAACGTCTCTTTTTGCATTGTACCCAAAGTGTTCACTGGATTCAGCCTTTATGGCTGCCACAACCTCAGCGCCTTCTCTGCCTGCATTTGCTGCAATCTGGCGGACAGGATCCTCTATGGCTCTCTGGACGATCTTTACACCGACCTGCCTGTCGCCGTCAAGGTTAAGAGATTCAAGAATCGCAGCTGCGCGGAAGAGACTTATTCCTCCTCCTGTAACCACACCTTCCTCAACTGCGGCTTTTGTGGCATTCAGAGCGTCATCAATTCTCATTTTCTTTTCCTTAAGTTCGGTTTCGGTTGCAGCTCCCACTTTGATTACTGCAACGCCGCCTCCCAGCTTTGCCATGCGCTTTTTGAGTTCGGTTTTTCTGTAATCGGTTTCAGCAATATTTATCTGGGCATCGATAATCCTGATCCTTTCATCGATATCTTTCTTGTTGCCTCTGCCTTCTACAATTATGGTTTTATGGTTGTCAACCGTGACTTTTCTGGCACTTCCGAGCATGTAGTCGCTGAATTCTTCAAGCTTCATACCCTTTTCTTCGCTGATGACCTGCCCGCCGGTAAGGACAGCAATGTCCTCGAGCATTTCTTTTCTCTCGTTTCCGAACCCTGGAGCCTTTACAGCGCAGACCTTCAGGGCTCCTCGAATAATGTTCAGAATAAGGGCAGCCTGAGCATCTCCATCAACGTCCTCTGCAATAATCAGGAGGGGCCTTCCTTCAGAAGCGACCTTTTCAAGCACAGGTACAATCTGCTTCATGCTGTTGATTTTTTTGTCAGTAATCAGAATATAGGGATCTTCAAATTCACAGATCATTTTCTCGGTATCAAGTGCCATATAGGGGGAAACAAATCCGCGGTCGAACTGCATACCCTCGACCACATCAAGGCTGGTTTCCATGGTCTTTGAGTCTTCAACAGTTATTACCCCGTTGTAGCCGACCCTTTCCATAGCATCGGCAATCAGGTTGCCTATTTCTTCGTCATTGTTTGCAGAGATAGTAGCTACCTGAATGATTTTGTCCTTGCCCTTTACTTCCACACTTTTTCCTTTGAGATACCCTACGACTTTTTCCGTGGCAATCTCGATCCCCTTCTTGACTTCTATGGGGTTTGCTCCGGCACTGATGTTCTTTAATCCTTCCCGGATCATGCTCTGGGCAAGAAGGGTGGCTGTTGTTGTTCCGTCCCCTGTGTTGTCCTGGGTTTTGGAAGCGACTTCTTTAACGAGTTTGGCTCCCATATTTTCAAATTTGTCATGGAGCTCTATTTCTTTTGCAATGGTGACACCATCGTTTGTGACCACAGGCTTTGTAGTTTTATCCAGAACGACATAACGGCCCTTGGGTCCCAGAGTTATCTTGACGGTATTTGCGACTTTATCCACACCGTTTAAGAGTGCTTTTCTTGCACCCTCATCAAACATTATCTGCTTTGAAGCCATCTGTATCACCTTAATTAAGATCAATATTTCTACCGAATTAAATCATGGTTTATCGAGGTCATTATTTGCCTGACATTCACCAGACTCATGATTTACTGATATTCATGGTTGCCTGATTCAGTATTTTCAGAAAAGGCCTCATTCAATGTTATTCTTCAACAACCGTTGCCAGGATATCTTTGAAGTCGACAAAAATGTATTTTTCGTCATCGATTTCAATCTCGTCGGCCTGGTATCCCCCGTAAATTACATGATCACCTTTCTTCAGGGGGAGTTCTTTCCCGTCTTCAAAGGTTCCCACGGCAATAACAATTCCTTCTTTCTTCTCCTGCCGTGCAGATTCCGGGATGTAGATTCCGCCTTTAGTTACTTCTTCTTTCTTCTGGTGCTTGAGTAATACTCGTTCGCCAATAGGTTTGACAATCATCTTTTGTTCCTCCTATGTGTAAGCGACCTTAATATTAGCTGAAGGTTAACTTGCTGCTAGAAGTCAGTATAAAATCGGTGAATTATTGAGCTTTTTAGCGCCCAACTATCTGCATATAATGTAAAACTTATATTTAAAAATTACCCGCAAATATGAGAATAGATATTAATTTAATAAGAATAATCACAATAAAATAGATATGATGTCTACAAATTTAAATAAACCTTATATATCTGAATATCTAAAATAGTAGACAGATGGTTCAGCAAATTATCCTCAGAAACCTCGAAAAACCCAGAATCAAAAGCCTTGAAGAAGACCTCCTGTGGTTCTGTGATAGCTTTGGCTTCTCTTCGGGCAGGGACACCGAAAGCACAGCTAACAGGATAATTTTCAGCCTGCTTGAAAGGCTCTCAAATGAGAGTGAAAGTACATCGGAAGCTCTGGCTGAAGACCTGGATATGAAAATCTCAAGAATCAACCATCACCTCCGGAACCTCAATGAGTCCGGGCTCCTGTACAGGAAAAAACGCCTGATTTATCTGAGGGGAGGAAGCCTTAAAGCTGCGGTAAAGGAGATGAGGAAGGATTCGGAAAGGATACTGGACGAGCTGGAAAGCATAGCCGAAGAAATAGACCTGATGATGGGCCTGAAAAACAGGTAAAAAGGATACTGAAAAATACCTGAAAATACCTGAAAAACAGTTAACAACTGGTAAATGGATAATAAACTGAAACAGAGAGTTGATACCGGAAAAGAATTCAATAATTACCTGCATTTATTTTAATCAATGAATAAAGTCTCCATAGTTCCCTGTTCTGATTACTCCAGCGCAAAAGAAACAATAGCTAAAGCTCTTGATTTGCTCGGAGGCCTTGAAAACGTAATCAATCCTGGAGATAGCGTACTCCTCAAGCCAAATATTCTCGCAGCAAGCCCGCCTGAAGCTGCCACAACCACCCATCCGGCTGTGGTCTCAGCAATGTGTGAATTCGTGCTCAGTGCCGGAGGAAAGCCGGTAGTCGGGGACGGAGCGGGAATATCAAGGCCAGGTGCTACTGCAAAAGCCCTGAAAGCCTCGGGAATAGAAGAGGCTGCCTTAAAAGCAGGAGCCAGGGTTGTGAACTTTGAGACTGCAGGTTTTACCCTCACGGAAGTCCCGGAGCCCCTCCAGTTCCGAAAACTGTACATTGCAAACCCTGTCCTTGAAGCCGATGTTGTAATATCCCTTCCGAAATTGAAAACACATGAGCTTACGTATTACACGGGTGCGGTCAAGAATTTCTTTGGTACTCTTCCTCTTAAGTGCCGGAAAGAGACTCATCTTCTTGGAAAACGTGACCTTTTTGGCGAAGCTGTTGCTGATCTATACTCTATAATAAAACCTGATTTTGCGGTGATGGATGGGATTATCGGCATGGAAGGAAATGGCCCCTCCCATGGAAACCCGGTAAACTCAGGAGTAATTCTGGCGAGCAGGGACTGTGTTTCCCTGGATATTATTGCGGCAGAGATGATAGGATTTGAACCCCTTAAAATTCCGACGACCGCAGGTGCCCTGAAAAAAGGGTTCGGAAACCAGTGCCCTGTCGTGGTTGGAACACCGTTAAAAGAAGTCAAAAAGAAATTCAAACCTTCAAGCGGAGGAGTCAGTACAGCTCCGACTTTCCTGACGCGCCGCCTGGGGAAATATTATACCATATACCCCAGGATTAACCAGAGGAAATGCACCCGCTGTGCAGCGTGCTACAACAACTGCTCTCCCCATGCTGTGGAGCGTCTTGAAGACGGGAGTTTCAGGATCAACAGAGAAAAATGTATTTTATGCTACTGCTGCCGCGAACTCTGCCCCAATAATGCAGTAGAAATTAAAAAATCACTTCTCGCAACTCTTTTAACAGCAAAGGAAAGTCTATTTCAAAAAACATAACTGATAAAAGTAGAAAAGTGGAAAAACGGGCAGAGAAGGGATGGAAACCTGTATTACATTATAACACTTTCCATTTTATCTTTTTGCAAGATCTTTTAACCCAGAACGCCGAAAATATGTATAAAAAGAATCTTTTGCTCAACCAAATTACCCTGTGCTCATAATAAGAAAGGTGATGGTGAGATGGTCTATACCTATGTAGATACGGAATATGCTCCGGAAAGATGTTCCCTGTGCAATGGAACCGGACATGTTGAAGGTAAAATCTGTGAGGCATGCGGAGGACAGGGAAACGTGCTCGTTGCCCAGCCTGCAATAATATGCCCGCTCTGCAACGGGTCAGGAAATTTAGAAAGCGGAACCTGCAGGGCCTGCGGAGGAAGCGGATGGGCTCTATTCTGAAGGTAACCGGGGAATGATTTCAAATTATCTCATCTACCTTCATAAGTCTGAAGCGGGCCTATGGCTCTTCAGCAGATGATTTATCGGAAAGCTCCTCTGAACTCTCCAGCAAGTCTTTTTTTTCGTTTTGCTTTGCCAGAATGTCTTTCTTTTTTTCTTCAGACAGGCAGCCAAAGCAGGTTTCATACCTTGAAGATTTATACTTTTTTCTGCATACGGGACAGAGTTCCATACCCCTCAGGCTTGCAAAATGGCAGCGCCTGCACAGCACAATTGCATGCTCAAGAGATGCACCTTCTTCTTCTGCTTTTTTAATCTCCTCTTCGATAAGCTCTTCAATTCCGTTTTCCTCAAGCCATTCACGGTAGGTTGTGAGAATCGTTTCAAGGGGAGTGGCATAATGTCTTCAATTCCGTTTTCCTCAAGCCATTCACGGTAGAGCTGTTTAAAGTTTCCTTCTCCCTTATCTTCAACGAGTTTCTCAATACGCTGCTCTTCAAGGTCAGTATGGTCAGGTTCGGTCTTATGGATGGTTGAGGCTTTGTGCCATACAGGATGACTTTTATGGCGGTGTTTACCGGTAAGGATATATTCGAATTTCTGGTACTTCTGCCTGTATACTTCTTTAAATCTGGCATAGGCGAGATTATAAACCCCTGTGCGAATTTCTGCCGGAGAAAAAGCTCCAGGAGTATGGACACAGAGAAAGTCAGATGAGCCGCACCAGGCACAGACTTTACCTTCAATGAATTCGGACCTTTTTAGTTTCCATTCCCTGGAGGTTCGTTTCATCTGATACCTGTAAGATCTTTCGCAATAAACAAATTTTGGCATATTGCCCTATAAATTATGTACAGAGGATTATGACTGTTTTGAGTAAATTATATAGATTGCATAGAGTTAAGGAAACAATTTAAAAAATAATATAATCAGTATTTAGAAGAAATTTTTACAAAAGATAGAGCATAAAGCTCTAGAGAGATAGGGAAATCAGTACAGAGAAAACCTCTATAGACTCCGATTTTTACAAGATTTAGATAAATCATATAAATGATTTAGAATCCATATCTCTGTAATACTATCTAAATAATATTAGCTCATTAAGATAACTATTTATACAAAGTATATGTACACTATATCAAAGTACAATTAAAAAACAGCTAAAAAGTTGTTGAAACATGGCTGAAGATTGAGGTATCCAGTTACCTGAATCTTACAGGCGAAGTTGAAACTAATTAAAAAAGTGGGAGAAATTTATGGAGTATATAACTAAAACATGTCCAGTTTGTGGGCATGAATTTGTAGTCCTTGAAAAGGTTGAGAAAAAAGCAATCTACTGCACGCTTGAATGCCTTTTAGCAGCTCAGGGGAAAAATAATAGAGAAAAAGTTTCCCCGATCATATCTGCATAAAAGGTCATATTGCATAAATTATCAGTTTCATGGGGAAAAGCATAATTTCTTTACTTTTCCCTTTTACCTGAATCAATTAAAAACTGAATAACCTGAAGCAACTGAAGATTAAAACCAACTTAAATCAAGATAAATCAGGACAATAACTTAACAGTGGGGGAAAAATTATGAGAATAAGAGTAGTTAGTTCCAGGGAAGAGATCTTTACACTTAATCCGAATGAGCGTCTTGTTCACCTGGCATTCAGACCTTCAAACAAGGACATCTTTGGGCTTATTGAAACATGCCCGAAGATTGAGGTAATTCAGTTACCCAAATCGTACATGTCTACGGTCTCAAAGTCCATAGAGATGTTCCTTCAGATGCAGAGGATCCAGCTCCTTGAAGGAGATGTCTGGGGACACAGAAAAGATATTAACGAATACTTCACAATTCCATCCTCGGTAATCGAAAAAATAAAGATGATGAAGGCAGAAGGCAAAGCCGCTGAGGAAATTGAGAAAAAGGTTGCAAGGGAAAGTAAGCTGAACCCTGGGATGGTCGGCTATATCCTGAATAAGGAAATAACTGCCTGATCTTTACAGGACAATGTATGACCCTTGAGGCTGTGCTGGAGATTAGATCGTACAGCTATCGATTCCACATCACATTTATCTAATCTCCAGCTTAAGTCTTGAAACTTTTATAATTTGATGATTTTTGATTGATTACAGATACTTAACACGTTAACAGATATTGTGTTAACAGATGTTGGTTAACAAATCTGTATCCCGTATTTGTTTACCAAATATGTTTTATAACCCGGGACTTATAATTTTGCCTGCTTTGCTCTGGCAATATTATCGATATGGGATTTTCCGGGATTGTCTGCCTCAGTATTATACCTGCAAAGATAAAAGATATTTAAAGCTGGAGATCCCATGTTCCGGGCTTAAGAATATTTTTTGCTCTATTTCAGATCACAGGAGCCTGTCTAATTATCAAAGATAGAACCTGAAGAATCTATTGAAGAGACTTTCTCTGACTTCTCTTTATAATATTCGAAAAGTTCTCTCCCCCAGACAAGAGCTCGGGGTTCAAAACCAAGAAGGTATTGACCTTCAAATCTCCCTTTTTTATTGAATAACCCGAGCAGTAAAGCGCTATCCGAAATCGCAACCAATGCAGGGATTTCAAGAGGGAGCCCTGAGTAAACAAAAACAGAGGCGTTTTTCTTTGCCAGGATTTGCTCCCCCATATCCCGGAAGTCTCCTGAAAACCTGTCAAAAGAATCTCTGCTAAAGATGAGCTGTACCTGAACATTTTTTTTTGCAAGCTCCATAGAAAAAGATGGAGCCAGGGGATGAAAAAAAGAAAAAAGAAGCATAACCTTTGAAGACTCAGTAAAATGATCAATCAGCTCAGGAAACAGATCGAACCCATGAGTTAGCCCTGGTTCTAGAAGCTGGTTCCCCTTAAGGTCTCCTATACGTTTTAGCAGATGAAAAGGAATAGAATCCAGTTTCCTGTGGCCCCAGTAATAATCATTACCTTCAAATGTACTGGCTGCATCCAGAAGAGGACTGGCTTTTTTGACTAATATACTGCCTATGATAGAAAGAGAATATATATCTCCTTGCTGAAGAATTAAACCTTCTTCCTTTAATTTCTTAATATGGGGGAGTAAAGAAACTCTGGAGATCTGGAGCATATCAAGAATTTCATCAATACTTCTGGGCTTTTCTTCCAGCAATAACACTAAATCTTTCCTTTTCTCGGAAAATAAAAGGAGGTTAACAAGCTGTAGCTTCATCTGGTTTGCGCCTTCTAACATAAATCAGCGTCTAGTAGTAGACCAATTGTATAAAAAATTTAGATAAATATAACACTGTATAATCACTGGTGTATAGATATAAATGTTGCCTAAAACTAAAGCAAAAAACAAAGAAGTTAGAGGAAAAACAGAGAATACCTGATACGATTATTATTGGTTAACTGGAATCAGAACAAAAAAGACATATTTAAAAAAATACATTATTAAAGAAAAAATTTTAATTTTAAATTGACCCTGAGAGTAGAAGTTTAGGGAGAAAGAGGAGATTTCGATTAACAAAATACTTCCTGTGCTACTACTGATATTATTGTTAACTTTTATGGCTGGATGCACCGAGAAACAGACAGACACTTCAGGAAATCAAACAGACATCTCAGAGAATGTAACCATAACCCACAGGACATATGGTGCCTTCACACTTCCGGAAATGCAGCTGCAGGAATTGACCGTGAATAGCACCTCAGTTGTATTTACAACTTCGGATAACGAAGGAAAATTTAAGAAAACATATGAAAAACCTTTCAATGAAACTGCTTTCAGAGACCTTATAAATCTGTTTGAAGAAAACCAGTTCCTTCAGATGGAAGAGCGTTATGTTCCGCAGGAAGGGCAGCCTATAGTTACAGATGTCGGAACACTGGAAATTAGCCTGATTGAGGAAAACCGCACGAAAAAAGTAACTGTGGACCCTTATTATTCCGAATATATGCCAGAAGGACTTAAGGAGATCGATTCTGCACTGGTTGAACTGCGGGCTTATGCTCTGTCCACCTCTCCGGAAGAAGCTGAAAAAATAGCCGAAACCTGGATAAAAAGCGCGCCTACTTACAGTTTTGATGACTTTGACCTGAAACTGGAAGACCATGAAGTGCTTGAGACATTCCCTGAGCAGCACGTTCTGAACTACACTTTTACGAGCAGTTACGGAGGATACGGAAACCGGACAGACCAGATTGTAACCGAAGCCCTCACCCCTCACAGTATAGAAATCATTATTTCTGAAAGCGAGGTAATGTCTGCAGTAATCGACGGCAAGTGGGACGAAATTGCCCAGCAGCCTCTTGAAGATGAGTCAGATACTGCTGACAATACCACAGGAGTTTCAGGAGCAGAGGAAAACTTTGTAGAAATGAAGTATCCTGTATCTGAAGAAAAGACTCCCTGGGAAAAGTGGTATGGAGAAGGTAACATCCAGTTCATTAAAGCCCCCACTCAGGCAGAACTGATAATCGCTTATTACGGAAACGTGTACGAGATAGATGTTTTGGATACACAGACTGATGGGGACTGCGCCCCAGGATATCCCTGCAGCGAGTATTATATTGTAAAGGTAAAGGAAAGAGACTCTGCACAGATGAGAGAACTGGGATGGACAGACCTGGACGAGAAATAAAATTTAAAAAAAACAGCAAAACCAATATAAGAAGAAGCCTGGAAGCACTGCGTCCCTTTTACTGTATCCCCCCCTACAGCAGCCCCGCCAATATACTCCCCCAAGCATACTGATCCGGAGCAGGATCAATTGCCTCCAGGCAGTTCTTTACTTATTTTTCATACCCTCAAACTTTATAACTCCACAAATATAACATTATATCATTAACTATTTCTAATTAATTACCTAAAAAATTTTTTCCAAACAAAAAAGAGTCCCGTGTAGAAAATTTCAAAGAAAGAAAAAAACCTGCTAGGGGGCTGCATCCAGATAAAAGCACCTGAGTTCTTCTGTTCATCCATTTTTTAATCAGGTTTCATTAGTTAAGGTCTCATTCTCTGAAATGTTAAACCATAAAATGAACTCTGCTCCATTGTCTCTTTTGGATTAAATATCCACCCTTTGATCATGGAGTAGAATAATAGGATAGTTTAAGCTGAAATTAATAAGCTATACACTTAAGGATTCAAATATAGATAGTATAAATCACAAATCTTCTTATGAATTATTCAGATTCAATTGGGGTTGAAGGAAAATGATGGCAATTTACAGAGATCGAGTAGACGCAGGAAAAAGATTGGCAAAAGAACTTTCAAAATACTCGAACCGTACGGATGTGCTGATACTGGCACTCCCCAGGGGAGGAGTCCCCGTAGCGTTTGAAGTCGCAAAAGAGCTGAACGTAAAAATGGATGTTTTCATAGTGCGGAAGCTGGGAGTTCCCGGAAATGAAGAACTGGCAATGGGAGCAATTGCATCTGAAGATGTCCGGGTTTTGAATGAAAATGTTATAAAATCGTATAAAATACCTGACAGAATTATTGCTACGGTAGCTGCAAATGAACTCAGGGAACTGGAACGCAGAGAACGCAAATATCGTGGAAACCGCCCAAAACCGGATATAGAAGGTATGACTGTAATCCTGATAGACGACGGGCTTGCAACCGGAGCGACAATGCATGCAGCAGTTGAAGCCCTTAAAACCAAACACCCGGCTAAACTGGTTGTTGCAGTCCCTACAGCTTCCCCGGAGATGTGCAGATTCTTTAAAAAAATAGTAGACGAAATGATCTGCGCCGCCACTCCTGAACCTTTTTATTCGGTAGGGGCCTGGTATGGGGACTTCAGCCAGACCACAGACGAAGAAGTATGCAAGATGCTGGAAAAAGCACAGAGCCTTCCGGCAAAGTAAGTTTATAGACAAAGGGGGGGAAATATGAGCTCATCATCGAATATTGGTAAAAGGAATGTTGAAGTCCGCATTCCTGTGGACTCAGCCTATCTTGAAGGAAACCTGCAGATTCCAGAAGGAGCCAGAGGAATTGTTGTTTTCGTACACGGAAGCGGAAGCAGCCGCCACAGCCCGCGCAACAAGTACGTTGCAGAAGAGTTTCAGAAAGAAGGGCTTGCGACTCTTTTATTTGACCTTCTTACCGTTGAAGAAGAAAGAATTGACATGTTAACCCGCAGTCTCCGTTTTGATATAGGGCTTCTCTCAAAGCGCCTCATTGATGTGACAGGATGGCTCCTGAGCAGACCGGATACTAAAAACCTTAACATAGGCTACTTTGGCGCCAGCACAGGTGCGGCAGCCGCACTAACTGCTGCAAAAGAACAAACGTCAACAGTAAAAGCAATAGTTTCAAGAGGGGGGCGCCCTGACCTTGCCGAAAGCGCCCTGATGTATGTAAAAGCACCAACCCTTTTCATAGTAGGCGAAAGGGATACCCAGGTAATAAGCCTGAATCGGCGGGCTCTTGACATGATGGGTATGCCGGAAAAAGAACTCCGGATGGTTCCGGGTGCTACGCACCTTTTTGAAGAACAGGGAGCTCTTGAAGAAGTTGCCAGGTTAGCAGGGGAATGGTTTAAGAGGTATCTTTCAGAGGAGAAATAAAAAACACATATGAAATTCTTTGAATAACAGGCACAAAGAAATGAAAGTACTTGAGAGTACTTTCAGCTAAAGCGAAATAATTTTGTTACAAAACGACTGAAAAAAATCATGAAATAGTGCTGTGGCCCGGGCGCACTAACTCCGAAAGATCACACTCTGGTTTTCCGCAGTCCCTTTCAGTTACCCTCGTGCCGGGCAGTATCACACTATCGATGTACCGCATTGGGGTTGTCTGTACACTCACAGTCAGGATTTTCCATTATCTCGTGCAAGGACCTATACAATGCGCTGGAAGCCATATATATATTTACTAACTAATAAATATATCGATAAGAATAATTTTTGCTTTGAGCAGATATTTAGAAGCATCAACTAAAAAAGATGAAAAAAATACTCTGATGCGCCCTGAATAAAGGAAAAATGCCTGAATAATATGAAAAATGCCTAAGGAAAGGTTATATATGATGTATATGATTGGTCATCCATAAACTGAGCACAGGTGTTTGATCAATAACAGAGGTGCGTATAGGTGTACGGCACTGAACAGATAATTTCCGGAACAATAATATCAGGCCCCGAACTTGTACCCATAGAGGGATACATCTGTGTAAGAAACGGGAAAATTACGGAAATTGGAGAAGAACGTACATATTCAAAAAACATAATAGCCCCCTGTTTTGTCAATGCCCATACTCATCTTGGAGACTCGGTTTGCAAAGACCCTGCACTGGGAAAAACCTCCGGTTTTCGGATTCAGAGAGATCTGGACTCCCTGGTAAAGCCTCCTGACGGATTAAAACACAGAATTCTCAGGGAAACTTCTTATAAAACACTTATGGAGCACATGAGAAGGTCTTTACTGGATATGATAGGGACAGGAACATGTGCTTTTGCGGATTTTAGAGAAGGAGGAGTCGTAGGAGTCGCAGCCCTGAATAAAGCCCTTGAAGGGCTGGAACTGCATTCTCTGATATTGGGAAGACCCACAGAACCCCAGCTTCCTCTGGAAGTAGTACTTGCCGAAGTGAGAAGGATTCTACTGCATTCGAATGGACTTGGAATGAGCGGAGCAAACGATCTCGATATGGAACTCCTGCAAGAGATTGCAGCCTGTACGCGGGATAGAAAAAAGCTCTTTGCAATCCATGCAGGGGAAAAAGACAGAAGTGACATTGAAAAAGCCCTGTCTCTGGATCCGGACCTGTTAATTCATTTAACACATGCCACAAAGAAAGACCTTGATGAAGTAGCCCAGGCAAAAGCTCCAGTTGTTGTCTGCCCGAGGTCGAACTTTGTAACAGGAGTGGGAATGGCGCCGATAGCTGAAATGCTTGAAGCTGGAATTCGGGTAGCAGCCGGAACAGATAATGTAATGTTAAATTCTGTAAATATGTTTGCCGAAATGGAATTTATGTCTAAAATATTTTCTATAGATGATAGGCAAGTATTTAAAATTTGCACACTTAATGGTTCTTTTGTAATGGGACCAGATTCCACGTGTTCTATCGAAAAGGGGAATAAAGCCAATTTAATGATCCTGAATGGGAGTTCCAATAATCTTGCAGGTATTCAGGACCCTATAGGTGGAATTACAAAACGGGCAAGGCCCGATGATATATTAGCGGTACTTCATTCGTAAAGCAAATGGAGAACAAGACATGAAGAGCGAGTTTTACAGGAACATAGTAATTGCAACAGACGGATCCGAGAATACCCGGAAAGCAATTTCATACGGAATTGAGATTGCAAAACTCAGCGGGGCTACGGTTCACGCACTTTATGTGGTGGACACATCTTCTTTTTCATCAATACCTATGAGCACGGAAGGCGGCTGGGAAGCAATGTATGAAGTCCTGAAAACAGAGGGCAAGAAAGCAGTTTCTGCCGTAAAGAGTGAGGGAGAGGCTTCAGGAGTAGATGTGAGAGAGGTTGTCCTGGAAGGGCACCCGATTAATGAAATCATCGAGTTCGCAGAGAAAAACAAAGCTGACCTGATAGTTATGGGGACACTGGGAAAAACCGGGCTTGACAGGTTCCTTCTGGGAAGCGTTGCAGAAAAAGTGGTCAGAGGCTCAAAGGTTCCGGTAATGGTAGTCCGCAGTGGAGAAAAGACCTGATTTTGCTTTAACTGAAGCCTTTTGAAGAATCGATAGAACAAAATAATCCAGATTCAGAGGATAATACAGGTGTAGATCATATGCCAAAAAACATCTTCATAGAAGATATCATGGTAAGGGACGTCGCATGCGCAACCCTTCCTGGTTCCAGGGACGAGGTTCTTAAAATCCTTAAGAACAAACATATCTCGGGAGTCCCGGTACTCAAAGATTCCAAAGTAGTAGGAATCGTTACCAGGACAAACCTTTTACAAAACCCTGAAGAAGAACAGCTGGCCCTTCTTATGACACGGGACCCGATAACCATATCCCCTGGATCGGACCTGCAGACCGCCGCGCGCCTGCTCCTTCAGCACGGCATCAGAAGGCTGCCGGTGGTTGACGATGGAAAGCTCGTGGGGCTTGTTACGGTTGCAGATGTTGTGGGTGCGATTGCTGATATGAGTATTGATACTCCTATCAAAGACTATGTGGAAAAGGAAGTAGTTGCAATTTACAGTGAAACGCCTTTGCCTGTTGTGGCGAGAATCATGGAACTTGCCGCTGTCAAGGCTGTACCTGTGCTTGATGCTGCCCTTGAACTCATAGGAATTATCTCGGACCGCGACATTATCTCTGCCAGCATTATTGAGGACAGCGTGGAGATGTCGGATATGTCCGCAGGTCAGGATGACGATGCCTGGACCTGGGAGTCCATGAGAGATACCATGAGCATCTACTACAGCGTATCAAGGATAAAGGTCCCCAATCTGATAGCAAGCGACATCATGATCCGGGAACCCATCACAGCTACATATATTGCATCTATCAGCGACTGCGCAAGGAAAATGAAGCGTAACAGGATCGACCAGATACCTATCATTAATTCAAACCGCAAGCTTCAGGGTCTCTTAAGAGACCATGATCTCCTGAAGCCCCTGATAGAATCCTGAATAACATACTGAAAAATGTAGAGAATAGTTTTGAGCCAGGCCGGGAATAATTAAGGATCCTGCTCAAACTACCTCAACTAAAAAATAAAAACGATCCTTTTAATTCAATACTTTTTTCAGGAGCCACAAAATGGACAGGCCCTTTATTTTTATAAATTCTGCTATGTCAGCCGACGGCAAGCTCTCAACAAAGGAGAGAAAACAGGTAAAGATCTCCGGAAAACTTGATTTTGAGAGAGTGGACGAACTCAGGGCTAATGCAGATGCTATTATGGTAGGGATAGGAACCGTACTTGCCGATGACCCCAGCCTGACAGTAAAATCCCCTGAAAGGAAAGCCGCCAGAAAAGCTGCCGGAAAAGATGAAAATCCAGTAAGGATTGTTGTGGACAGTGCTGCAAGAACTCCTCTGGATGCCGATATCTTCAAAAAAGGAGAGGGGCTCAGGATAATTGCCGTTTCGAATTCAGCCCCGGCAGAAAAAGTCAAAATGCTGGAAGAAAAAGCTCTGGTTATAAAAACAGGAACCCATAGAGTTGACCTTACAGAGCTTGCAACAAAATTAAAGGAAATAGGCATAAACAGCCTCATGGTAGAAGGAGGTGCAACCCTTAACTGGGGCATGATCTCTGCAGGACTTGTAGATGAGATTTACACTTTCATTGGAAACCTCATTATAGGAGGAAAAACAGCTCCAACCTTTACGGATGGAGAAGGTTTTACAGAAGCCGAATTCTCTGGCCTTGAACTGCTTTCCGCGGAGAAAATAGAAGAGGGGATACTCCTTAAATGGAAGGTTAAAGGAAAAAGGAATTGAAAACCTCTTCTCTTCAATTATTCTAATAAAGTATCTCTTTCAGAATCAGGAAATTTGACCCTATTAAGGATTAAAAAATCTGCCGGTTACCTGCCTGATTCTTGCCTGACTTTTTGTTTTTCAAACCTGCCTTTGCAATATACAAAAACTTCAAGTTCGCATCCGCCTTTAAGAGATTCCCGCATTTTGCGGTCATAGAGCCTCTGGACGTGTTTTAAGCTGTTTTTACTGAAATGAGCCTTCACAGCTTCGAAAAAACCGATCATCTGTTTAAGATAGGCTTCTTCATAAGCCCTGGTCTCCCGTGCAATTTCTTCACACGTAGAATCGTCAATTTCTGAATGATAGCTTCCATGCTCGTTTAAGCCGCTTATCTGCCGCCAGTCCACTTTTCCGGTTTCATCGGCTTCCCTGTGCAGCATGTGGGGATATACCCTGCAGATTGAAGGGCGGCTCGAATAAATTCTGCATCTCCGGTTCTCAAGGAAAATGCAGGAGCCGTCAGGTTTTGTTTTCAGGGCATAGCCTGAGACATAGAACCTGCCGCCCTGATCGCAAAACTCGTAATAAGGAGCGGGAGTGACGGCATCAGGGTCTATACTCCTGATTCTTTCCAGATCTGAATCCAGCAGAAACACATGGTCGTTAAACTCTCTGGTGCAGCAACGGGCACAGAGTTCGCATTTGAATCCAAGTTCTTTGATTATGCCGGTAAACTCGGAGTCAGGGAAATTTTTCAAATCCAGAAGTTCTTTTTGCACTTCGGCAAGCCTGGTATCAATAGAATCATTTTTTACGGGAATCACCTTTTCAGAAAAAAGTACAGTTTTCAGTAGCAACCCTGAGATTTTAAGAGGACTTTACAGTTTCAGCTGGGTTTATATGCATCTTCGAGAGGTAGAATTATTTATACCTTACGTATATCTGCCACATTTTTATGCCTGAATTTCTACAGATATCCGTAACATTTAACTAGTAGCATTTCTCTTTATGATAAACTCAAGGCTTGATTAAACCATAGTCTCTTACTCAGGCTTTTAAGGAATACTGGATATTCCGGTCAAGATCATTGAAAGTTTATCGATTTGATAATCATCATCAGATTACCTCTGTTGCTGAAGCACTGCTGAAGGAGAAAAATCCGCGGCAAACAGCAGTGATAGGCGATAAGGCGAATATGGTATGTGAATAAATCATTAATGAATTAAAGCAAATACATATAAATTCATATCAAAATCAGCGAGGAATGATAATGGGCAAAACCGGCAGCATTGATTGGGTAAAGGTAAAAGGCAGAAAAGGCAGAGTAATCAAGGTCCAGAAATCGAAAGCTCAGAAAGCACACCCAGGACCTGCACAGCGCTTCACCTCTTCAGGTCACAAGAGGCGCTTCATAAGAAGATCTGCAAAAGCCCTTGTAAAATAACTTAAGGGCTTTCATTTTACCATTTTTTTCATTCATTAATTTTACCACTAAAAGTCCCTTTTTTGTTAAACTGAAGAGCTGGTTTTCGAATAGCTCTGCCTATCTAAAAAAGTGTCTTCGTGCGCTGCTTTCAAAATGATGCTTTAAAAACTTCCAGATCAAAGCCTGAGAGCAAGATATGCGATGCTTATCCCCAGGAGGCAGAGCATAACATTTAGAAAGATATTCAGAAAAAATGAAACGTTCTGCCCCTCTTCAAGGAGCCTGAAGGTTTCATAAGCAAAGGTTGAGAAAGTCGTAAAGGAGCCGAGAATTCCTATATTTACCATATAGACCATGGATTCGGGCTCAGAAGAAAAGGTAAGGAGGGCAAGCGCTATACTCCCCAGAAAGTTTACTGTAAGGGTCCCTGCCGGAATATTCTGGATTTTTGGTACGCGGCTTGCAACTGTATACCTAAGAGATGCCCCTATAAAACCGCCCGTACCTATTAGAACAAGCTCTCCTATATTTGACGCGGAGAACATGTTTCAAATCTCCCTGCTCGAGAGGGCTTTTATAACATTCCTGCCAAAGAATACGCCAGTAAGGGTCAGAAAAAGATTGGCACTGATGTTTCCGAGGGCAGGAAGGAAAGGCATGCTGAAAGACTGAACTGCAAATGTCGAGAAAGTTGTGAACGCCCCTATAAACCCTGTTCCGAGTAAAATCCTTCCTTTAGAGCCTATTAAGCCCAGATACTCAGAATCATACATTATCATGCCAAGCACGAAGCTGCCGAGCACGTTTACAGATAGGATGCCAAGCTGTCCTTCCACAAGATCGCAGAGCAAAAATCGGCAAACAGCGCCCAGAAAGCCGCCGACTCCTATTAAAAAAATTTTATCCATTTCTTTATCTGGTGAGGGCATGTTTTTCACTTTAACACTTTAAAGCCTGAGTTTAGGACGGTTACGTTCTTCCCATTACCTCCTGCTAGTATAAAACGTTATTCATTTATTGCGCAAAGAAATGACAACAGTTCGAGGTGAACGAGCGTAGATCAGTTACAGTATATCGTTTACTCAATAAGAAAGACATCCACTTCCTGTCCTTCCTCATAACCTTCTATGTTCTCAGGCACCAGCACATAACCGTCAGCCTTTGCAACCGAGCTAAGGACTCCTGCCTTTCCCGTAATAGGCCGAACTTTATTCCCTTCAAAAACAACGCGGATGAAATTGACATATCCGATTTTAGAACTTATCTTTGACGCCAGCTGTTTTCGAAGGACAAATTCCGGCATTTCGGGTATTGATCCCAGCTTCCTTATCCCGGGGCGGACAAAGAAATACAGGGCAACAAGCCCGGCAACCGGGTAGCCTGGAAGACAGACCACAGGAGTTTCATTTATCACACCAAGAGCTACAGGCTTTCCTGGACTGACCCCTACTCCGTGAACAAGCAGTTTTCCCAGAGATTCGACAGCTTCGGGAGCGTGGTCCCTTTTGCCAACTGAAGTCCCGCCTGAGAGGAGAATCATATCGGCATCAAGGTTTGACTCTATCGCTTCTTTTATGCTCTCAGGACGGTCGGGCACGATACCTGCATATCTGGAAATTCCCCCCCACTTTTCCACATAAAGGGCAGTCATAAGCCCGTTTGTCTCGAGCACCATACCCACAGGCGGAACCTCTCCGGCCTTCTCGCGGCTTACCAGCTCATCTCCTGTGGGGATGACTGCAACCACAGGTTTTCTGAAAACCTTCGCCCTTTTCAGTCCAAGAGATGCAAGAACTGCAGCATCACAGGGGCGAAGGAGGTGCCCCTCCTCAAAAACCAGATCTTCTTTTTTGATATCCTCCCCAGCCTGCCCCACATTCCTCCCCGGATGAACCTGAGCCCTGATTTCAACCATGTTTCCGGCTGTAACGGTGTCCTCGACCATTACAACAGCATCGGCTCCTTCAGGTAGAGCAGCCCCTGTATGAACCCACATTGAAGTTCCTTCCTCTACGCAATCAGAAAGCTGTAAAAACACGGGATTTGCAGGAGAAGCCCCCGAAGTATCAGACGCCCTGACAGCGTATCCATCCATTGCAGCGCGCCTGTAGTGAGGGACATCCCTTCCGGAAATTACAGACTCTGCAAGTACCCTGCCTGCACAGGTTTCGAGCGGTACTTCTTCGGTACGCCTGAGAGAAGAAAAGCTTTCAAGAAAAAGCTGTAAAGCCTCGTCAACTGAAGTACGTTCTTTGAATATCCTGCCCATACTCCTGACCCCCTGAAAATTTATCCTCCGGAAACCGGTGGCAGAATCCCGATCTCATCTGAGTCATTAAGACCGGTGTCAAGCCCTTCAAGGTGCCTGACATTATTTCCATTTACAAGGATATTTATTGAGCCGCAGAGAACAGGGATTTCATCTTTCTCATGCTTTTCAAAAATGAGATTTTTTATCCCGGGGTATTTCTCCGTGAGAGATAAAAGGATATCAATAACCTTTTCTCCGGAAAGCAGGATTTCAGGCGTGCCTGCTGCCTCACGCAGATTTGCAAATAACTTAACTCTTACTTCAGCCATGAGGAAGACTATTTCATCCTACTCCTTAAATATACCTATGCTTTATAAGAAGCAGTCATCACCGAAGGTTTGGAAACAATGCTGCAAAGTCCAGATAACGAAAACGCAAATTTACCGGAGACCCCTGACAAAAAGTACAGGATATACGGGCTTCTAATTGTTTTTTTTGGTATTGCATTCAGATTATTTGAGCTTGGAGAAAGGGTTTTCCATCATGACGAAAGCGTGCATGCCAGCTTAACCCTCAAATTGCTTGAACGCGGAGAATACAGTTATGATCCGGCTTACCACGGACCTTTTCTTTTTCACTCCACCGCAGCTGTTTTTCATTTCCTCGGAATAAACGATGCAACAGCCCGCCTTGTCCCGGTTTTCTTCGGAGTTGCATCTCTTCTTGCGGTCTTTTTGCTGAAGAAAGAACTGGGAAAAAGCGGAGTGCTGTGGTCAATGTTTCTGCTGGCTTTTTCTCCAAGTATGGTGTACTTCTCAAGGTTCTTCAGAAACGATATGATAATCGTATTCTGCACCCTGGCAGCTGTCGCAGGTGCATTCCGCTATCTTGACAATATCCACAGCTTAAAGCGGTATCCTTACATCATTTTAACGGCTTCATCTCTTGCAATTGCCGTCTCTTCCAAAGAAAATGCTTACCTCATTATTGCCCTCTTCGGAGCTTATGCCGGGATAGGATTGTTATACTGGATCTATTCAGACTGGAAGAAAGAAAATACAGGATTGAAGAAGACTCTTATCCGTAAGATCTCAGCTATTTTGCCCTACCTTCCTGAGATTATTCTTTCCACAGCACTTTCCGTTTTTATTATATTGTTTTTTTATTCCAGTGCCTTCAGGTACGATGTATCTCTTTTCTCGATTGTGGAAAAAGCTTTCAGCCACTGGATGGAAATGCACAGGATAGAGAGGATCGGAGGTCCTTTTTACTATTATATTCCTATTCTTCTCGTATATGAGATTCCGATTGTGCTCTTTGGTACGGCGGGATTTTTCCATTTCCTGAGAAATAAAGGAAGAAATAAGTGGCAGAATTACTCATTTTTCCTTTTCCTCTCTTACTGGGCCCTTACGAGCCTGCTGCTCTATTCCTATCTTCAGGAAAAAGTTCCCTGGCTTGTTGTTCACATCGTCCTGCCTTTTGGACTCCTGGCAGGAGCTTTCATTGGAGAGATATTTTCTCGAAATACTGTAGACGGACAGCCGGCAAATTACTCCGGCAAAACCCGCACTTTACTGGCAGGAGTTCTGTTGCTTACCCTTCTGGTTTCCATGGCTCAGTGTATCTCGGTAAATTACTACAGGAGCATGGAGGACAGGGAGCTGATGACATACACACAGGCATCTCCCGATATAAGGGAAGTTATGGAAAAGATAGGAAAATTCGAGGGTAGCCCTGAAACCCTGCGGATTTATGTGATTGACCAGTACCAGCTGTACTGGCCTCTCCCCTGGTACCTGCGGGACTACGAAAAAGCGGCTTACTCTTCAAAACCACCATCTAGCAGCAAATACGATGCCATAATCGTGCCCATCTCCTATGATATGTACAGGGAACTTCCTGAAGAAGAATATTCTTCTTACAATTTCACCCTTCGCCCTGGAAGAGATTTCACCCTATATTATAAGAATGAACTTGAAAAAAGCTGACTGATGCGTGGCTGTCCAGGTTTTAAAAAGGTTCAGGGGAATGATTTTCGATTTCTCTGCCTCGAAAATTATGCCCCTGCTCTTTTTACGGGCTCCTTTTAGTCAGCCTTTCTTCCATTATTTATGTGCTTTACAATCTCCACAGAGATGAGGGTAGTGGAAGCTAAAGCCAGTATGATCCCCAATTCAGAAAGAGAAAGCGGAACTGTGCTGAAAGCAAACTGAAGGAAGGGGACGTAAATAACCATCAACTGCAGGATCACCGTGGTCAGGACTGCGTAGACCAGAGCCTTGTTTGTAAAGAGCCCCAGAGAAAAGACAGAATATCTTTCAGACCGCCAGTTGAAGGCATTGAACATCTCTGAAAAGACTACAAGCGTAAAGACCATTGTCTGCAATTTATGAATGGAAAAGCCGCTGTCCAGAGCCCAGACTAAAACTATGAGTGCCTGCACAGTAATGAGTCCACCTATTCCCAGCCCGGCAGCAATTTCGCGGCGTGTAATAATTCCTTCTTCAACATTCCTGGGCTTCTGCCTCATAAGCCCCCTGTCAGGAGGCTCGACAGAAAGAGCCATAGGAGGAAGGCCATCCGTAATCAGGTTTATCCACAGGATCTGTACGGCCATTAAAGGCAGGATCTGCCAGCCCAGAATTGCTATGAGGACTATCAGAACTTCCCCTATATGGCAGGTAAGCCCGTATGTAATGAAATTTCTAATATTTTTAAAAATATTTCGCCCTTCCTCAACTGCCGATACGATGGACGCAAAATTGTCGTCGGTCAGGATCATGCTTGAGGCTTCCTTGCTGACATCCGTTCCCGTAATTCCCATGGCTATCCCCATGTCCGCAGCTTTCAGGGCAGGAGCATCATTTACCCCGTCTCCGGTCATTGCCACGATATAATCTTTCTTTTTAAGGGCTTCTACAACCCTCAGTTTATGAGAAGGGTAGACCCGTGAGTAAACCGAGACCCTTTCAACTTTATCATCAAACTCTTCCTCTTCAAGGTCGTCAAGTTCCGCACCCGTAAGTGTGAGGTCGTTTTCTTTTAAAATCCCGAGTTCCCGGGCAATTTCGGCCGCTGTAACCTTATGATCCCCGGTTATCATCACGGTCTTGATGCCGGCGTCCTCACAGGTCTTGATTGCAGCTTTTACTTCTTCCCTCGGGGGATCTCTCATCCCGGTTAGCCCTGAAAAAACCATATCCTCTTCAACTATTTCTGCAGAAATTTTCCCGGAAGAAACCTTTTCGGGGGGGAAACTTTCTTCAAAAGGACGGAAAGAAAAAGCCATAACTCGAAGAGCCTGGTCAGCAAGCTCTTTTACCTGCTCGAAGATTTCCTGCTTCTTTTCAGGGGTAAAATCCTTCATTTCACCGTCAATAAAAATTTTCGTACAGGAACCAAGGATAACTTCGGGAGCCCCTTTTGAAAAAGCCACAAGTTTGGAATCAAGAAAGCTGTCTGGACCGTTCTCCAGCCTGTTAAAGGTGGTCATTCTCTTGCTTTCGGAAGAAAAAGGTATTTCCGCAAGCCTGGGGTATTTCCTGTCAATTTCGGATTTTTCAAAGCCAGCCTTTGCCGCAGCGACCACAAGAGCTGCTTCTGTGGGATCTCCCCTTATTTCCCACCCGTCTTCTCCATTATGGAGGCTTGAATCATTACATAGAGCAGCCCCCAGAAGGAGAAAATGAAGGTGTGTATCATTCCCTGATGCATACGAATCTCCATTTTCTGAGCCTTCCCCTTCTGGATCTTCTTTCAGGAATTTTCCTTCCGGAGTATATCCAGCTCCAGTGACTTTTATAGTCTGCCCGTTAACATATATCTTCTCAACTGTCATTTTGTTCTGCGTAAGCGTGCCAGTCTTATCGGAGCAGATTACATTCGTAGCACCCAGGGTTTCTACGGAAGGAAGTTTTCTAACAAGGGCGTTCCTTTTCACCATGCGCCTTACTCCAAGACCGAGCCCGACAGTCACAACCGCGGGAAGGGCTTCAGGGATGGCGGCAACTGCAAGCGCAATGCCCCAGAGAAACATGTCGAGAGGAGGAAAACCGAGAAAAATACCCAGCACTGCAACAAAAGCCACAATTACTATGGTTGCCGCGCCAATCCATCTGCCAAATTTATCAAGGCTTTCCTGCAGAGGGGTCCTGGACCTTTCTATAGTACCCAGAAGCCCGGCAAGTTCCCCAAAAGAGGTTTTCATGCCTGTTGCCGTAATAACAGCCTTTCCTCTTCCATAGGCAACTGCAGTCCCTGCATAGACCATATTCGTCCGGTCAGCTTCGGAAGTCCCTGCCGGCAGGGCATCGGTAACCTTCTGGACAGGCACGGATTCCCCGGTAAGGGAGGATTCGTCAACTTTGAGGTTGTACTCTTCAATTACCCTGGCATCTGCAGGGATTCTGTCCCCGGTCTGAAGCAAAATAATGTCTCCGGGAACCAGATATTTTGACGGGATTTTTTGTTCAGTGCCGTTCCTTATTACAGTTGCTTCCGGCGAAGTAAGAGACTTAAGGAGCTCAATTGCCTTTTCAGCTCTGTACTCCTGCACAAAACCGAGGGTTCCGGCAAGAAAAACAGTAAATAAAATCACCACAGAATCAACGGCTTCACCAAGAAAAGCTGAAACAATGGAAGCAATAATCAGGATAAAAATCAAAATACTTTTAAATTGAGAGAAAAAGAGCCTTAAAACAGAGACTTTTTCTTTTTCTTTAAGTTCATTTTTCCCATATTCTTCCAGTCTCTTTCCGGCATCTTCAGGGCTCAGCCCCTTCTCTGAGGTCCTCAGTTCCCCAAAAACCGAGACAATATCCTGATCGTAGTACAACCCTGACCCCCATTTCATTAAAAACGGATAGATCTTAACTCAAGATGTCCTGTGCTATAATATAAATTAGTTTATTGTATATATATCGCTTAGAGAGATCGAGATGCGAAGAGGTTTTAAAGTAATTTTCATTCTACAAAATCACTCCTGAGAAAAGATATGTAAAATCCATCTATTTTTCCATATAGAGATTTTATAATTGTAAAAACCAGCCACCAGATTAGTTTAAAAATTTAATGAATAGAAGGAAAAAATATACATGAAGATAGTAATAATCGGAAGCGGGCTTGCAGGTTTATCCGCAGGTTACAGGCTCTGTAAATCTGATGAAGTGATCGTTTTTGAAAAGGATCCTGATATCGGAGGAATGTCGGCAAGCTACTCTCTGGAGCGTTCCGGAAAAAAATACTTTATTGAAAAATATTACCACCATATATTCAGGAGTGATTCTGAACTTCTTGCCCTCATAAAAGAACTCGGGCTAGAGAAGCAAATGATGTGGCTGAAGGGAAAAACCGCCTATTTCGTGGACGGGAAAAATTACCCAATGAATACACCCATTGAGATCCTGCACTTCAGCCCTCTTTCCGTTCCAGACCTGGTAAAACTCGGCCTGCTGGTCTTAAGAATAAAATTCATAAAAGACACAACTCCCTATGACAGGATAAAAGCAAAGGAATGGATTCTCGGTACTGCAGGAAAGTCCGTATATGAGAATTTTTTTGCCCCCCTGATGAAAAGCAAATTTGGAGATAACGCAGAAAATGTTTCAGCTGCCTGGCTTATCGGAAGGGTAAAAATAAGGTCGGACAGGGGAGCAGAGGGAGAGAAACTGGGTTACATGCGGGGAGGGTTCAATTCCCTTATAGAAGCCCTTGCAGGAGAGATTACTGCAAACGGAGGGGAAATAAGAACAAACAGGGAAGTAACAGAGATTGTGATCACAGAAAACACCGTACAGGGAGTGGTAGTTGACGGGGATTTCATAGCCTGCGACGCGGTGATCTCAACCGCAGAACCGGCGGTGCTGGATGCGCTTACAAAAGGCAAACTCGGTGACCTGCACACCACCCTGAAGAGCATCCGTTATCAGGGAACGGCGTGCGCTCTTATAGGGCTTGACAGAAGCCTTATGAAGGACGGGAATTACTGGCTGAACATAAAAGCAGATGTGCCTTTTGGAGCCGTAATCGAGCACACTAATTTTATGCCTTTTGAAGATTACGGAGAAAACCTTGTGTATGTAACATCTTATTTCCAGGATGAAAAGAGCCCGCTCTGGATGCAGAAAGAAGAAGAGATTATTGATTCCTATTTAAAGGGGCTTGAAAGGATGTTTCCCGAATTCTCAAGAAAAGATGTGCGCTGGACAAGGCTGTACCGCAGAATAGATACTGCACCAGTATACGAACAGGGCTATCTTGAAAAAGTACTTCCTTTTGCGGCAGGTCCTTCCGGGCTTTATCTTGCAGGAATGTTCTCCTCAAGCAATTACCCGGAAAGGAGCATGAACGGCTCGGTAAAGGCAGGGTTTGAATCAGCGGAGTCACTGATGAAAGAAAAGGAAGTCAGAAGTCAGTAAATGGAAATTGAAACTGATATAACAGAATTAAAGAATTTCCTGGAATAAGCCGATAAATAAGCTGATTTCCAGGGACTATTCAGGATTAAATATAAAATCTAAAAAATAAAGTTATGTATATAAATAAGAATATTTAACTCAAAACAATCCTTTCGGACGAACTATTATATAGCCTAAGAGATAATATTATTACTGTCTACGTCTGCAGAATTTTTTTCTGCAAGGATGCCTGTCTTGCCGAATTTGCCGCTCATGGGGAACAGGGAGGGGCAAAGAAAGGAAAGGCAGAAAAAAATGTTTTGAATTAGTGCCGTGAACCGGCTTTTTGGGGGCATATGCCACAGAAGAATTGTAAAGGAAGAACAAACTCTTTCCTATTAAGGCTGAGCTCTCAAAAATAACCCGGATGCTGAATAGAAGCTGCCTTAGCTTCCGGGAAGGGTATGGGCGGCGTAAAAAGAACAGGAGGAGTGGTAAAAGATGTTATTCATGGACGTTAGTACCTGGGACCCTTCGAATCGCGATAAGATCCTTGAGCACTTCAAGAAACTGGAAGTTCCCGAAGGAATTGATATCATTAACCAGTGGGTTGACCTTTCCGGAAACCGCTATTACATCCTTTACGAGGCAGAAAGTGCCGAAGCTTACGGAGCGTTCAACCTGCCCTGGTCTGATATCTGCGTGATCGACAGCGTCCCTGTGATGGAAGCTTCAGAATTCATGCAGCTTCTGCCCAAGTACAAAAAATAAACTGCGAAGATTGAACATCGGTGTACTGAAGGAACTCGGTGAGCCGGCTGACTGAGGCTCATCGAAACCCTCATTTAAAACCTTTATTTTTACAACTGGACAAATCAACAAATTTAAACTCTATTTTGATGGATTCTCCTTGCCGGATTCTGTTTTACGGAGTTTTTACCATTATGGTTCTGGTTTCAAGGTATTCCGAAAGGATGTCAGGCCCATTTTCTCTTCCGAATCCACTTTCTTTAACTCCTCCGAAAGGAACTTCAGGAGCTACCTTAAGGTGCTGGTTAACCCATATGATCCCTGCGTTTAACTGCTCGCATCCTGCCCTTATCCTGTCAAGGTTTTTTGTCCAGATAGATGCGCCAAGCCCGTAAATGCTCCTGTTAGCCTCTCCTATCGCCTCCTCGAGGTTTTTTACCGTCACTATGGGCAGCAAAGGCCCGAATACCTCTTCTTTAAGGAGCCTTGAATCTCCTGAGACATCAGAAACAAGGGTAGGTTCAAAGAAATATCCTTTATCCGAACCTTTGAATGCAGGAACCTTTCCTCCGGTAATTATTTTTCCTTCATCCTTCTCCTTAACCTCTACTACAAGCTCTTTTATAAACTCAAGCTGGCGGCGGTTGCTGAGAGGTCCCATATCCGTAGTTTTATCAAGCCCGTTTCCGACTTTTAATTTTTTAACTCCTGCTTCGAGTTTTCTCGTGAACTCCTCAGCAACGGATTCAAAAACATACAGCCTCTTGACAGCAGTGCAGGTCTGGCCGCAGTTGTAAAATCTGCCCCTAACGGCTCCTGCAACTGCACTTTCAATATCTGCATCATCACACACTATCATAGGGTCACTTCCTCCCAGCTCAAGGGCAACCCTTTTCATTCCGCTGGCTGCAAGTTCAGCCACCCTTTTTCCTGTCTTTGACTCCCCCGTAAAAGAGATTTTTCGTACATTGGAGTTGCGGACAAGGCTTTCACCTGTGGTCTCGCCAGGCCCTGTGACGACATTCAGGACGCCTGCAGGCAGGCCGGCTTCATTCAGGATAGAAGCAAGAGTGAGGTTTGTAAGCGGGGTATTGCTTGCAGGTTTCAGCACAAAAGTATTGCCTGAGATCAAAGCGGGGGCAATTTTCCAGCCCATGATCAGAGCAGGCATATTCCAGGGTATTATAGCTGCACAGACCCCAAGAGGTTTTTTTACGGTAAAAGCATACCCATTTCCCGGAACAGGAACAAAGTCTCCCCGCAAACTGCCAGTAAGCCCGCAGTAGTATTCAAGCACGTGTGCAAAGCCTTCCAATTCATTTCTGGCTTCTGAAAGAGTTTTTCCCTGTTCCTGTGTGAGCAGGGCAGCAAGCTCCTCCTTTCTCTGCCTGACAAGCCCCGCAGCCCTGTAAAAAACCATGCCTCTCTGCTGTGGAGATGTGGAAGCCCAGCCTTCAAAAGCTGATACAGCGGCATCTACTGCAAGGGAAACATCTTCCTCTGTGCCTTTCGGGACCTGCTCTATAAGTTCGCCTGTTGCAGGGTTTTTAACTTCAAAGCACTCGCCTCCGCATGCTCCTGCCGCTTTTCCGTTGATCTGCATTTTCATGGCTACCATTATTTGCATAGGACTATTTTAAGATAACAAATACCGTAAAAAATACTATAAAAAATGCGTCCTGGATTTGTTAAAAATAATTTTTGAAGCCGCTTCAAAGAATAAAACAGGAAGGAAAAGAAAAGTAAGTTTCTGCTTGACAGAAAGGTAAGTATATTAACAGAATATATATTATCAATATATGTCTCCCCTTACAGATTTAAAAACATAAAAATAAAACCTGTGGAGGCATTTTTAAGTAATTTCTTGAGACTTTCCTGGCTCGTAAAAACTATTCTGGATCGTTTGGGAGTGCCATGTGTTTTTTACAGAGGCTCAGGAACGTTATTTTGCAGAATTCAACATGCAGAAAATATGCAGATATCGCAGTTAAATGAAATTTTCAACGGTGCAATTTGAAAAGGGGAACTATTAGAGCTGTAGATTGAAGAGAATGCTTCAGTTTTGAAGATTGTGGGCTTCAGTTTAAAGCAGAATTCAGAAACTGCGTTTTGTCAGAAACTAAAGAGTGGGCTTCAATGAAAGTCTGCGCTTTGCACGCAGGAAGGGGGACAATGTTAGAGTATTTACATATCATTTTATGGTTTATTCTTATTGAAACCCTGGGATTTATTACAATTCCGCTTACTAAAAGCGCAGGAAACCGGCTTGCTGATGGAGGATATTCTGTAGCCAGAGTCTCCGGAATTATACTTGTCACCTATTTCTCCTGGATTTTTTCGTACATAATGGGTTTCAGCCTTACTGCGGTCCTCACGGCATTTCTCTTTCTCTGCCTTATATCCATTATCCTTTACAGAAAAAAACGGTTTTTCCCGGACAGAAAGATTTTAATTATGAATGAACTGGTGTTTTTATCAGGCTTCTTTTTTTTCCTGATTGTACGCATGTACCTGCCCGAGATATACAGACACGAAAAATTTATGGACTTTGCATTTTTGAATGCAGTGATAAGAACCACTTCTTTTCCTCCACCGGACCCCTGGTTTGCAGGCGGGCTCATGGATTTTTATTACTATTTCGGATACCTTTCTGTAGCAGTATTTGGAAAACTCAGTGCCGTAAACCCCTCCATCCTTTTTAACCTGGCAGTTGCACTGACATTTGCCCTGTCCCTGAACGCCTTCTTTGGTCTCGGATATAATCTTACGCATGGAAAAATAAAATACGGAGCCCTGACTGCGGTATTTGGAACGCTGCTGGGGAACCTGCAGGGGCTTATTGAATTCGTCTCAAGGTATATATGCCATGAACAGGTTTCAGGAGAATATTACTGGAGCAGTTCAAGAGTTATCCCCTTTACAATAAACGAATTCCCGTACTTCAGCTTCATACATGGAGACCTTCACTCTCATATGCTTGCAATTCCGTTTCAGCTGCTTGTACTTTCTTTTCTCCTTAATATGTATTTCAGGAAAAATGAAAACTCAATATTTGAAAACCGCCTGGCATTTCTGATATTTTCAATATCCCTTGGATTTTTATTTCCATTCAATTCCTGGGATTTTCCTGTATACTTCAGCCTGACATTTCTGGTTATTTTTTCATTTTATTGCGGGAATTACATCCAGAATAGAAATTTATTCGTCTCTTTTACTAAGTTTTTCAGTTCAATTATTATTATTTCCATCTTCAGTTTCCTGCCTTACTTGCCTTTTTACCTGGATTTTAACCCTCCGGCAGCAGAGGGTTTTGATTTCGTATTGCCTGAGTTCAGGACTGAGGTAGATAAATTCCTGATCCTTTTCGGGCTTTTTCTTTTTCTGGTCTTTTCATTCCTTATAACCCGCCTGGACTCCAGAAGAAAAACAGGATTTTTTGTCCCCCTGACAGGGGTTTCAGCACTGCTCTCAAAAGCGTGGGCTGTCCCTCTTCTTATAATCCTTTTTCCCCTGCTCACACTTTCCCTGTTTTTATTCCTGAAAGACATTCCAAAAAGAAGTGCAGCAGGATTTGCATCTCTTCTCACAGCAGCAGCCGCCTTTATTGCCCTGCTCTGCGAGCTTATATTCCTTGACGACCCCATTTCAGGCGAATATGCCCGTATGAACACGGTTTTCAAATTTTACATGCATTTGTGGATTTTCCTTTCTATTGCAGCCTCTTATTCGTACTATGAACTTAATTTCCGCTACATGAATAAGTCCGAAAACAGAAAACTTTTGAAGGAAGCCGTAAAAATAATGTGGGCAGCTTTGCTTGTGCTTCTGGCCATCTCCTGTGCTGTTTTTCCAGCAGTATCGACCTTCACGAGAATAGAGGATATGAACGCCACGCCTTCCCTTGATGGAATGGAATACATGAAGGAGCTGGACAGGGGAGACTACAATGCCATAAGATGGATTCAGGAGAACATCGAAGGCTCGCCGGTAATTCTTGAAGCCTCCAGATATGACAGCAGCTATAGTTATACCTGCCGCGTTTCTGCAAATACAGGGCTTCCTGCAGTTATCGGGTGGGCAGGGCATGAGAGGTTCTGGGGAAGAGACCGTGCAGAGGTGAGAGAGAGGATAGAAGATGTCAGTTTAATTTATTCAACTGGCAGTGAAGAGAAAGCGCTTGAGCTGATGAATAAATATAACGTAAGCTACGTGTATGCAGGCCGGCTTGAACGGCAGATATATCACGTAAGACCGAAGAAATTCGAGAACGAAACTTATTTTGAACCGGTTTACGAGGGTTCAGTCACAATATATAAATTGAAGAAAGACCCGTAAAAAGGATATTATAATTTCTTCTTTCAGATTGAAAGCTGATTCAGGCAAAAAACAGCATTTTAGAGAAAATATATCATTTATTTCAATATCTAAACATTGTTTCATAAATCCTTTTCATAAATACGCTTAAAACAGATTTCACAGATATATTTTATAAATTTGGAAATTATTTCGAATTTGTAGAATATTACATGAAACTGCAGCCAGCATAAAAGCCCAATTAATATTATAAACATCAAGAGGTTGTTCGTATACCCAGCGTCTCGGTAGTTCTGCCCGCTTATAACGAAGCAGCCAGAATAGAAAATACGGTCTTGATTACGGCAGAGACTCTTTCAAAGATAACCCATTCTTTTGAAATCATAATAGCAGAGGACGGAAGCACGGACGGGACGGACCGGATAGCTTCAAGCCTTTCGGAAAAGTTCCCCTATGTCAAACACCTTCATTCCGATGAAAGGCAGGGAAGAGGAAGGGCTCTGAACAGGGCTTTTAAGGCAGCCTCGGGAGAGGTTCTCTGCTATATTGACGTTGATCTTGCAACGGACATGAGTTACCTTGAAAAGCTGGTCAGAGCTGTAAGTACGGATGGCTATGACTTTGCCACCGGATCGAGAATGATGCCCGAAAGCGATGCAAAAAGGCCTTTTAAGCGTGAGTTTGCCAGCAGAGGATATAACTCCCTTGTTCGGCTTTTTTTGCACTCAAAACTCTATGACCACCAGTGCGGCTTCAAGGCTTTCAGGAGAGGGGCTCTCTTTGAATTGATGGATGAAATTGAAAACCAGCACTGGTTCTGGGATACCGAACTGCTTGTCAGAGCCCAGAACCGCGGATACAGTGTTCTTGAATTCCCTGTTTACTGGAGGCATGGAGGGACAAGCAAAGTTAATTTTGCAAAGGATATTGTTGGAATGGGGTCAGAGATTTTCCGCCTCTGGTGGGAACTCTTTTTTCAGGGCTTATTTTCAGGCAAAGGAAAAATATTCCTGACAGCTTTTCTTGCGCTTCTGATTCTCGCGCTTGCTGCAACCTTTCTGGGCGCATCGGAAGTTCTGGAAAACATCAAGCAGGCCTCCATAAGCACCCTTGCCCTTGCTTCTCTTGTTTACTTCGCCTCATGGCCGCTCAGAGGAATACGTTTCCAGCAGATCCTTAGCAGGCTTGGAAACCATTACGGGCTTGGATTCCTGACGGGTAGTATTTTCATCAGCCAGTCTGCAAATGTAGTTCTTCCCGCAAGAATAGGGGATCTTAGCAGGATGTATATCCTGAAAAAGAGTAAAGACCTTGCCTATACAACCAGCCTTTCCTCCCTTACTGTAGAAAGAGTCTTTGACATAATTGCAATTACTCTCATTGCCGCACTCGCATCTTCAGGCGTAGCTGCCAGATTAGATCTTGCTTCCTGGATGGAGTCCCTGATAAGGTTTTCAGGGATTGCAGTTCTCCTTTTCTTTGCAGTACTGTTTGCACTATCTTTCAGGGAAAGGCGCAGTAAAAAGGGAGACAAAGAAAAGGCTTTTAATAATTCATCTGGTGAGCCCCTGAATAAAATAAAAGAATTCGCGTCCACATTTATCCACCAGATGAGCGTTGTTGCAGTCCGGCCTGGAGCTTTTCTTGCGGTTGTTGCATCTTCAATTCTTATCTGGGGTATGGATATCTTCACCTGCTATCTGGTTCTGAAAGCCTTTCCGGCAACAGGGGTGGATATGTCTTCAACATTTACCATATCTCTGGTCTTCCTGGCAGTAGCCCTGGGAACTATTGCAAAAACGTTTCCAATTACTCCCGGAGCCATAGGGACGTATGAAGTTGCCCTTACTGCAGTATTCGGGCTCGGGGGGATAAAACCTGAACTTGGGTTCACTGTTGCTGTTCTGGACCACATAATAAAGAATTCGATCACATTGCTTGGAGGAGGACTCTCTTTATCGGAACTTGGGCTAAGATGGAGAGAGGTTCTCTCAACGAATACCGACACTCTGAAAGGGATGTAACAGCCTGAGAATGGGGATCTGCAAAAAGTATCCGGGCAAAAAAGAGCTTGCTGGTAAAAACTCTTCAACTCCGAAAAGTAAGAATGATAAGGGGTAAACCTGACTCGAAACTGATGGTTTGACTCGCAACTGAAGGCAACAATAAATATAAGAGATTCAGAGATTAAAAAGAAGTATTTAAGTCTGAATAGAGAACTGAAAACTTTAACCAGTAAGTTAAATTAATGACCGCATGCTTTGCCTTAACATATGGCTAAGCGCAAAAGTCTGAGTGGAAAAAATGTCTGAGAAGAAAATAATAGAAGTCCGGGATGCTTATTCCCTTCCTGAAGATGTTCTTGAAGCTGTTCACACTGCCCTCAGTGAAGATGTTGAAGAAGTAGTCAGCCTTTTCAAGGTTCTTGCAGATCCAACCCGTCTGAGGATACTTAAAGCTCTTGAAGTACAGAGCCTTTGTGTTTGTGTACTTGTTGAAGCTACGGACCAGAAGCATTCTGCACTTTCTTATCACCTGAAGCTCTTAAAAGAAGCAGGGCTCGTGGATTCGCGGAGAGAACGCAGTTTCCAGATCTATGACCTTACAGAATTCGGAAACCTGCTCCTGAAGCATATTGAAAGACACTTTGAGAAAAGCTAAGTAAGGAGTTGAGGGACTCCTAACCCGTTAAATAAGTTTATGTCCCTCAGAATTCCTGAGTAAATCACCTGTCTGGAGCTTAGCCCGGAAAAGAGAAATTAAATCTTTTCGTTTGAGGCTACGGTAGTAAGCTTTGAGAATTTTACTCCTTTAAGGGCCATAATGGATTCAGCAAGTTCTTTAATTTCTTCGCCATCTCCATCAAGAACAATTACCTCAAAACAATTGTCATGGTCAAGGTGAATGTGCACTGAAGACTTTATCAGGTGAGAGTAGTGGTGCTGTATATCTGCAAGTGCATTTGAAAGCCCGCGCTTTGTGTGGTCGTAAATAACGGCAACAGTTCCGACACGGTGACCTTTAATGTCACCCATCCACTCGTAATAAGAAATATAACTCCTGATGGCATCCCTTATGCCTTCCGAACGGGAAGAGTAACCTCTTTTTTCTATAATCTCATCAAATTTGCCAAGAAGTGTATCGGGCAGGGAGACCCCTATCCTCATAAGTTCTGTTTCCATCGTATCACCAAGTAATTTACAATTTATCCGAATGATAATACATTAACTTATTGTAAGTAATACTATATATGTTTTATTCACTTGATCATTAATATAAAAGAGTTATGCCAGTATGTAAATTAATCCTTCAGTATATTAATGTTTGGGAATTGCTAAATTCAATGTGCATGAAAGAGATAAAGCGTCAATAAAAAAAGAAAAAAGGCAAAAATAAAAAAAGAATAAAAACGAAAGAAAAAGAATTAAAGGCTAAAAATAAGCAGAGTATTTTAAGATAAAATGAACATTTAAAATAAAAACAAAATAAAATAAAACTTGAGGCACACACTCAAGAATTACCTTCTGTCTACAAGCCTTTTAGGCCTTCCTTTAATTTTGTACAGCTCAAGGTCTCCTGGACCCGTGAAATTGAAAAGAATCTTGAAACTGCCGTCTTCATAAGCCCTGGAAAGGGGAGGCTTATATTTAAGGAAAGAGCGGACAAAGTTTTCCTGTATAAGTCTCCTGTCACAGATATCAGGGTTTTTGCATTCCATGCTGACCCTGAGTACGGTTTCTCCCTCATCTTCCGTGCCGTAGAGAGAAGCCTCATATTCTCCGGTAAGGTAGTCCATATTTCCATCCTGGAAGACCCCTCTTTCCACATCCACGCGGTTAAAAGGTGTTCCTTCGACCCAGACTGTTTCGGCTTCTCTCTGCGGAGTGAGGATTTTCATATGGGTCCTTCCGCAGGCGCATTTTTTGCGTGTAAGAACAACAGTTGTATCTTCGGTATCGTAATTTAAAAGGAGGTTTCCTGCTTTTGCTCCGACAGGTAGAAGAGTGCTCAGGACAACTCTGCCGCATTCCCCTTCAGGAACGAATTCTTTTAAATGAGGATCATAAACGTCGAGATGAACAAAATCTTCCGGAACGTGCAGCCCTGAGATTTCACTGCACTCTCCGCACATGGTCCCTTCCGTGCTCCCGTAGGTATTGTACACAGGGCAGCCCCATACATCAGAGAGATAGTTTCTCGACTCTTCAGCAAAAGATTCTCCTCCCACAACAAGTTTGTTTACTCCCGATGTCCTGGGGTCAATGCCCTCAGCCTGCATCCTGCGGGCGAGGTTCAGGAGCTTGAATACGCTGCCGACTATGCCTGTAGGCCTGTAGGTTTCAATAACGCGCAGGGGGAAAGTGCATTTGCCCTCAGGGATAATGCTCATGCCCAGCTGCCTGGCAGCAAGGGTCATGGTATTTGCGCCCACATTCATGCCGTAAGAAGCGCAGACAACTACTCTGTCTCCCTGCCCGAAGCCCTGAGACCTGAAAATCCGGGCGTATTTTTCCGCGTAACGCTCCCAATCCTCCCAGGTTAGGAAAAAACTCTTTGGGGTCCCGCTCGTGCCGCTGGTCTCATGAATAGTAAAAACATCTTCCCAGCCCACACTTCTGAACATGAATTCCTTTGTTTCAGGCGGCTGGTTTTCCCGGATTGTTTTTCCTGAGACGATCGGAAGTTCGAGGAGATCTTCGTGAGCTTTTATATCTCCCGGATTTACTCCATGTTTTTCAAACCATTTCCTGTAAAAAGGAGAGTTTTCAGCAGCGTATTTCACCGTATACCGCACTCTCTCCTCGATGAGGGCATCGAGTTCTCCCCTGTCCATGGTCTCGATTTCCGGATTAAAGTAAGTTTTTGAGCTGTCCAGTACAAACACCCCGGTTGAAGTTTAACTAATAAAAACCTGTTATTTATAAATATTAATTAGCCTTCAGGTTATGAGACGTTTTGGGTGAGAAAAAGTAAAAAAGATTTTGGCTTCAAACAGTTTTACCTCTAAGAAAAAACAAATCGATGCCGGATCTCTCGGATAAACCTCTGTTATCTGAATTATCTAAAGTCAAACCCTGCACTCACATCCTCTTTCTTTCAGGATCTGGACCTGTTCCTCACAGGTATTCACATACTCGTCCTGCACGTCCTTTCCTGTCGCAAGATCAGGGGCAAGCGGAGTATGGTGTTTATATCCCCTTTCAGTCATTTCTCTGACAAGGGCTTCATGCCGCAGATAAAGAGCTTTTAGCTTTCCCTTCCAGCGCAGGGTCTCAGGGTGGTGGGCATAGGCCTTTTTGTTATTGGTTATTATGGACCATAAAGCATGTAATTCACGGTGTTCTCCGAGAAGGTGCTGCCTGCACATTTTCTCAGGAGGAATATCCCAGATTCGCATAAGATGAACTTTAAAGGCATCTCACATAGGGCTTTCGGCAGGGAATTTACTCATTTAAACCCTAAACGAGTTTTAAGCCTAAACTTAAGTTCTAGGCTTTGTTTCTGATTCCAGATTCTGATACCTATTTACCGGCAGCACGTTAAGATATAGTCTATGAAAATGCTGAAATCAAGATATTTCTTCGCATTTCTTACTTTATCGACAGTGATGTACTTCTTAATTACTCCTGCGTTTGCTCATGTTCCGGTTTTTGAGAGAGGAGGCAAAACTACTGAAACAGCGACTCGTATTGAAGATCCTGCAAAATCCAGAGTTATTTACGGGCAGCTTTCAGGAGAAGATATTCAGTATTACAGTTTTGATGTAGAGGAAGGAGAGAGAATTGTACTGGGACTGATCGTCCCTGCAGGAAAAGAGGACCGGATTTACGATCCTGACGTGATCATGATAGAAGCTGAATTCTTTACTCCAGACCTGATTCTTATGGGACCCGGGCTTTCTGACGAAGGAGAAGTTCCTGAAATCGCAGAAGTACCTGAAGGCTATGGAGCAAAAATATTTCCAGGAAAAAGGACTGAGAGTGCCAGATACGAAGGATTTACTCCAGGCGCCTTCTATTCCCTTGCCAGAGTAGATATCCAGGCTCCTGAAAGCGGCACATACTATGCAGGTGTAAGTTCTGTTGAGGGAGAAGGCAATTATGGAGTAGTTATCGGGTACAGAGAAAAATTTTCCCTTATAGAATGGCTTTCAATCCCCCTGAACCAGATAAGGACCTACCGCTGGGAAGGGCAGAGTCTGTCTTTCATATTCCTTCCGCTTGGAATAACTCTCGCAGCCGGGATTCTCGGAATTTTACTTAAAAAGGAAGCAGCAATCGGATTCAATCCTGCACGCTGGGCAGGGACTTTTGCAGGCATTTTTTTCCTGGGTACAGGACTGTCTTTGATATTCCAGATGTTTTATTCAATGAGCAGAAGCGCGAATTCTCCCGAAGTTATCATTACCGTCTTTCTGGCTCTTGCCGGTATAGGGCTTGGAGTTATAGCCCTTATTTTGAGCCTTAAGGATGAAGGATATGGCAAAAGTTCAACACGAAAAAGGCTTTATTTCTTAATCCTGGGGCTTGCAGGACTTTTGCTCTGGGCAGGCCTGTTAATAGGGCTGATTTTTGCGTTTGAAGCGGCATTTCTGCCCTGGAAAAGGAAAGGATGAGTTCAGAGAGGAAAAGGAGAAATAAAACACGAGATATGAACAAACAGAGACAGAATTAACCCGGGGGACTACTTAAAAAATATAATTATTATGATAGAATTAAGTGATATAACTTTAAAATATTCACTTAAAAGCCGTGTATAATGCGGTACGGGCTTACCAGGAGGAAAAAATATGGCAAAAACATCACTTGAATCAGGGCAGGTTGCACCAGACTTTTGCCTTCCGGACCAGGAAGGAAATCAAACATGCCTTGAAGACCTTAGAGGGAAATGGGTAGTCCTGTTCTTTTATCCAAGGGACAACACTCCGGGCTGCAGCCTGGAAGCCAAGAACTTCAGCTGCCTGAGAAAAGATTTCGAAGCCGAAAATGCAGTAATTCTGGGAGTCAGCAGGGATAGCGAAGAATCTCATAAAAAGTTCATAGAAAAGAAAGAGCTTAAAATAAAACTTCTTTCTGACGAGAAAGCGGAAATTCACGAAAAGTATGATGTCATGCACCCCAAACACTTCAGGGGGAAGGATGTTATAAGCGCTGTCCGAACAACTTTCCTTATCAATCCGGAGGGCAAAATTACGAAAGTGTGGAGTAACGTTAAAGCTGCAGGACACGCTGAAAAGGTGCTTTTGGAATTGAAAACTCTAAAAGAGAATTGAAAAGGAATAAGTTATAAAAGTAAATCCCTAAAAAAATAACCTCAAATTAATTTTATATCCAGCTTCTGAAAAAATTACCGCTGGTTAAGGCCCCTTTCACAGTATTAAACCGGAAAGGAGCTTTTCACTCTTTTTTTGCTTAGTGATGTACTGCGGCCTCGTGGGTTTGATATGTTTCAGCTCTTACAGTGAAATAGATCATATAAAGCGCTGCAATCCCGACAAGTATGTAGATAATTCTCGATAGAACACTTCCTTCGCCAAATATAGCAGTTACAAGGTTAAAATCAACGAGTCCTACGAGACCCCAGTTTAATCCGCCCACTATAACAAGTATAAGAGCGATCAAATCTACTGGATTTCTTACTGCCATAGATATCACTCCCTTTTTGCTCAATTTGTTTAGGATTTATAACGAGAAAAAATATAAAATATCCAATATTAAAATTGTATGTACCTGTATTTATATGTGACTAACATAAAAATTAGAGCCCCTGAGAAAATGATGCCCCTCTTTATCCGATTGATGTCTTGAATCACCTAAACTTCAGTAGTTCCTTTAAAGTCCATTTTGACTCTGTAATCCCTGCTTCTCTTGCTGGCGTATTTTTGCACTCAATCCCTATTTCGCTTTGTTCAATTCCTTCTCCAAATAGTTTTCTCTTTTGCCAGTATTGGGGGACTCCTTCATAATTCCAAATTGTTTTAAAAGAGCTTCTTTATAAAATTTCAGTCCCTCTGTAAAGAGCCTCATTCTTTAGCGCATTGTTCAGTTGCACGGGATAACCAGCGCTTTACACTGGCAGGTTGTACCTCTAAAACATCGGCAATGGCTTGAATGCTCATCCCTTTCATAGACATTTTCAGAGCTGATTCGATTGTTTTCTCATCTTTGCGGAGATCATGAAAAAAAGTGTCTGTGTGGTCGCAAAATGCTTTACCGCATTCACGGCAAAGATATCTTCTTGTTTTTTCGCCACGGCTGATGTAAGTACCATTTCCAATAACATTGCCCTGACCAGTAAGACCGTAGAGCTTGCAGTCTTTGTTAGGACAGGCAACGTCATTAAACTGTTGTTTTGGACCTCTTTTACCCATAAAAGTAGATATCTAATTATGTGTATTTAATATCAATTAAATACAAATTGACCCTCGACATTATAAAGTAGAGCTTAAAATAGTTATTATAGTCCTGAGCGGATTCGAACCGCTGTCCCGGGCTCCAAAGGCCCGAAGGATTGACCACTACCCTACAGGACTGCGCATGAAAGCTTTTACTTATAGTTTAATTCATGTACTTAATTTTTGTGCCATCCCGGAATTTTTTTGCGAGATTTTCAGGTGAGATATTAATTTTTATATCCAGTTTTATAATGGCTTTGAAACTTTTCAAATGATAATATTTTTCGTATCAAAAAAATTTTTTGTATAATTAATTTAAAGTATTTTACATTCTTAGTATCTGATGGAGTTGGCAGAGATAGGTATGACCGAATAGCGAAGTGTTAGCGGATTGTGAAAGAATTGCCCGGAGTTCCCTGTTCCTGCTCTGAAATATGTTTGATGGGAACATTTTTCAGTGCGGCTGTGTTGGGGGACGCAGTAAAGGATAAGGATGACTCCGGGCTTCTTCTTGCATCAGGCGCTTTTCTATAGCTCTTTCTGTTTTCTGTAATTAATTTATTATCAGCATTGCTGTTTTTATCCATATTGTGGATATTTTATACTAATTTTCGAGGTTCTCCCCTTCTGTTTCTCCCTTTCTTATTGTTTGATTTTGCAGGGACTTGATTATATTTTTTTGTTGAAAATTATAATATTGGTATAATTTATATTTGCTTTGAAACTTTCAGTTTAATAATATAATTTGCTATAGAGCAATTTTTTGCATAATTAATTTAAAATAATTTACATTATTACTATATATTGCAATTGGGAAGCGAGATGGGGTAAACCAACATAATCTACCACCAAAAACCGCCTGGAGACAGCTGATATCCTCGTCAAATCACCATGCTTGGGGGGGCATAAAATTTGAAGAGGCTGCGTTGGGGGACGCGGTAATGCAGTGTCTCCGGGCTTTTTCTTACAATATTTTCTTCACGGAGGTTTTTTTCTCTCACGACCCTTTTCCTAATACTTTAAATGTAGTCAAAAATGGGCGCTTGATCGGAAGGGCGAGCCCTCCTCTTTCTATATAGAGTTCAACTTCTTTCTTCAGGTTAGAGACTGCATCTTCAATTGTTTCTCCCTGGCTCGATATGTCCAGCTCCAGGCATGAAGATACATACCAGTCCCCTTCCTTTTTTACCACAGCAGTAAACGTAAACATCTCTGTCATGGCTTGTAATACTTCAACGCTCATGTTAAATATTTCGCAGTAACTATTTCATAGAAGTTATTTTTTCATTGCAGGTTTATATTTCACCGGCTTCCAGATATAGATAAGAACTTTGATCCTGTTCTTATTTAAAATTTCAATCTTTTTATTCTCGCTGGTTTAGCCCGGAATGTTTTGGAATTTCTTATCTGGTTAAATATGATAAGACAGGCTGTGAAATCCCGTTGAACACGCCGTTTTATAGAACCAGAATGGTCAATATAATTTTTGATAGATAAAACGTCCTGAATTCTTACAAATGTATGAGTTAAATGCTCATTTTGCTTCAAAAATGCATGTTAACTTCAGGACTATCGTATAATCAAATTTTTCATATTCTGAGGGTTTTAATCTCTCAGGATCTTCAGGGAACATGTATAAAAGAAAGCAATGACTATTGACAACATTATAAGAAAATTATATATACTTTTAACTTAATCACTCTCTAATAATATACTTTGAGAGAGACCCTTATGTCTGACACACGAAATTTTGTTCTGAGAGATGCAGATGGCAACGAGCACGGAGTATTCACTGGTAAACAGCCCCGGCAGGCTGCTTTAAAAGCTGCAAACCGCGGAAAAGGAACCAAATCCAAACCAGATATTATCCGGCTCAGAGAACGCGGGACAAAGAAAGTTCATGTCTTTAAGGCATGGAAGCAACTTGTCGCAGCCCCAAAAAACAAGCCTGAATGGATGCCAGATAAAATCAGTAAACCCTTTGTCAAGAAAGAGAAAATAGAAACAATCGAGTAAAATATAGTTCAACCCTGTAAATCAGGATTCTTTTCTTTTTTCGAAATCCCTGAGGCAGTTCTTCTCTCAGGAACATTTCAACCTTTTTTTCAGGATTGTAATTGCTTCTTCAATACTTTCTCCTCTGCATATAACATCCGCTTCCGGGCAGATTGAAATATAGGTGTTCTCTTCCTTCCTGCAGCTGTCTTTCAGGCGCAGGAGTTTTATACTTGTAAATATATCACTCTCAAAGTTTATATTAATAGACGCTCGAAATTTATTTTAGCAGGCTTGCGGGATTTATGGCAGCAGAGTCTCTGGTATCCTCTTTTATATCTTCGCCTGACCTCTCGGTAATTGTCCTCTTTTGTGTCCTCTTACTTACTGCTCTCAGGCAGGTAGGGTCTTTGAGGCTGCAGATCTGGCAGGTTATGACCCTTGGAGCTCTGTCTGTGCTGCTGCTTGGGGAAATTTCCCCTGAGGAAGCTCTCAAGGCAATAAACATGGACGTGCTCCTTTTTCTTTTCGGGGCTTTTTGCGTCGGTGAAGCACTTAACAGGAGTGGGTATCTTGCCTGTCTTGGAAGCCGGATAGTTTCAAGGGCAAAAAATACGGACCAGCTTGTTTTGCTTGTAATTTTTTCTACAGGGCTTCTCTCAGCAGTCCTTATGAATGACACACTTGCTATTATGGGCACTCCGCTGGTTCTGCGCTTTTCCCGAAAATACGGGGTATCTCCCAAACTCATGCTTTTTGCCCTGGCTTTTGGAATAACCACAGGCAGCGTCATGAGCCCTATAGGGAACCCTCAGAACCTCCTGATCGCAATTGATGGAAACCTTGACTCCCCATTTGTGGCATTTTTAAGCTCCCTGGCTCTGCCAACTATTATAAATCTTGTACTTGCTTATGCCGTTCTCAGGCTCTTTTTCAATCGGGAATTCGGAAAGCCTGCCCTGATCCACTCTGAAGAGGTTATTTCTGATCCGGAACTTGCAGAAATCTCAAAGAAGGCTCTTTTTCTTCTGCTGACCCTTATCACGTGCAAGATCCTTCTTGTGGAGTTTTTGCCTGCATGGGATTTCAGTTTGAGCTGGATCGCCCTGCTCTCGGCTTCTCCCATATTGCTGAGTAAAAGGAGAACTGAAGTTGTAAAGAACATTGACTGGACAACTCTGGTATTCTTTGTTTCTATGTTCGTGCTGATGGAAAGTGTCTGGCTTTCCGGGACCTGCCAGGAACTCATCGGCAGGATGTCTCCGCAGTTAGGCTCGGTTTCTACTATCCTGGCTCTCAGCATAGGACTCAGTCAGCTTATTTCTAATGTTCCCTTTGTTGCGCTCTACCTGCCTGCGATGGGAAGTGGAGTTTCTAAGGCTCAGTTGATGGCTCTTGCTGCGGGTAGTACAATTGCGGGGAATCTTTTGATTCTTGGAGCTGCAAGCAACGTTATTATCCTCCAAAATGCTGAAAAAGAAGGCGAAACATTCTCTTTTATAGAATTCGCTCGAATAGGCTTTTTAATTTCGTTTTTAGATGCTATAATTTACTTTATATTCCTCTAAAACTTAAAAGCAAGGATTTTTCCCTAATCCAGGTTAGGAGATCCATTTTTACTTGAAATGCCGTTTTAATCCTTATTGATCCTTTTGCAGATTTTTCTGATCAGCCCTCAAGTATATAAATACATCCTAACCCTCTGATAAACTTGATATACTGAGAGCACATACATTTTTTTCGGGAAGATATCAAATCATGACCCAGAATACTACCGATTCAAATACCAGGCGCAAACGCGCTAAAGGTACCGTACAGACGAAAACCTTCGGACCTGTTGAGGACCTTGAAACTCATGTCAGGTCCGACTGGTGGCAGACTCTTTTTAATTCTCTCTATCTCAAGACTGATGCCGATCTTCTGGATGATATGGAAGTTACAAAGAAGGAGACAGATCTCATTATCTCTATACTTGGACTTGATCCTGAAGATTCTGTTCTTGACCTTTGCTGCGGACAGGGCAGACATGTCCTGGAATTAGCAAGGAGAGGATTTTCAAATGTTGAAGGCTATGACAGATCCCAGTACCTCATCCGAAAAGCAAGAACAAGAGCTCAGAAGGAAAACCTGCAGGTCAGGTTCAGGGAAGGGGATGCAAGAAAACTGCCTTATCCATCTGACACTTTCTCTGTAGTTACCATTCTCGGAAACAGTTTCGGATACTTTGATTCTACTCTTCAGGACCGAAAAGTGCTTGAAGAAGTTTTTAGAGTACTGAAACCGGGGGGGAGGGTCTATATTGACGCCTCAGATGGGGATTATCTAAAAAAGAATTTCCAGCCAAGATCATGGGAATGGCTGGACAGGAAATATTTTGTATGCAGGGAAAGAGCCCTTTCATCCGATAGTGAACGTCTGATCTGCAGGGAGGTCATATGCCGTATTGACAGAGGAATAATTGCAGACCAGTTTTACGCTGAAAGGCTGTACAACAGAGAAAGTCTTTTTGACCTGCTTACAGCATCAGGCTTTAGCAGCCCTACTTTCCACACAACTTTCAGTCCTGTATCAAGTGGTACTCAGGATGCAGGAATGATGGAACAGAGGATCCTGCTTTCAGCTACGGTTGAGAAAGCCTGGCTGTCTACATCTTATCCTAACGCTGAGGGTAAAAAACCACTTAACGTTGCAGTTGTTCTTGGAGATCCGAGAAAAGAAGATCAGGTCAAACCTGCCTGTGTATTTGACGATGATGATTTCGAGACTGTTAACAGGATGAAGAAGGCTCTTGCCGAAATTCCTTATATGAAATTCACTTTCCTTGACAGGCACGAAACACTCTTCGATGACCTTAAAAAGAAGGCAGGAAAAATCGATCTTGTACTCAATCTCTGTGATGAAGGTTTTTACAACGATCCTACAAAAGAGTTACATATTCCTGCAATGCTCGAACAGCTTAACATCCCTTACACAGGGGCAGGTCCCCAGTGCCTTGCCTATTGCTATGATAAATCTCTTGTGAGGGGAGTAGCTCGTGAAATGGGGATTCCTGTAGCAAAGGGAATTCTCATTACAGAAGATTTCGATATTTCGAAGCTTACTCTCTCTTTCCCTTTGATCTTAAAACCCAATTCAGGGGATTCAAGTTTCGGGATCACACAGAAAAGCATAGTTCATAGCAAGGAAGAATTGTTAGCGATTATGAAAGAAACGTGGGGAAAAATAGGATCTGATAAGCCATTCCTGCTGGAGGAATTCCTCCCTGGTAAAGATATCAGCGTCGGCATAATCGGAAACCCACCTGCCTGTACTGTGCTTCCTATCACAGAAGAAGATTACTCTGAAGTTCCCGAGGAACTTCCCAGAATCTGCGGGTATGAGGCTAAATGGCTCCCTGATTCTCCATACTGGAAGATTAAATCCGTACCTGCGGGGCTCCCTGAAAAGACAGAGAAAGAAGTTGTGAGAAGCTGCCTTTCTCTCTTTACAAGGCTGGGATGCCGCGACTATGCTCGCTTTGACTGGAGACTTGACGCCGAAGGCAGGCCGAGATTGCTTGAAGTAAACCCTAATCCGGGATGGTGCTGGGACGGGCACCTTGCCAAGATGGCAGCTTATTCAAACATCTCTTATTCCGGTATGCTTGCAGCAATTATTGGAGCTGCAAAGAGAAGGTATAGTATCGGAATAGGCGGGAAAGTTGTACATCAAAGAAAAGTCCCTGAACAATCCACAAGGAAAAGTCCGGCTGAATGTGCTGCGGAATTCGAGGAGGAAGTTGAGGCTAAAAGCTCCATGGAATCCGAGAATGAACGGAAGAGAAACGTTTTCTCCAGAAACTCTGAAACAATACAGGCTCTCTGAGAGTATATATTCAAAATGATCGGTTAAGAAAAAGGTTTGATTTGAAAATAAGCTGGATTAATGAATGGGTTTGGAAAATTGTTAAATCTAAATAAAGTCTGATCCGTAAATGGTCAGGCATTTACTTGTATTCAGAAAAAACTTGAATAAAATAATGGATGCGAAAGACTGATTTTTTTCCTTTCGCTTTCCTTTTTCTTTTATTTTTCAGTAATTTTACTTCTGGATGATTATCGTAAGGATATCTTCATCTTCCATAACATGTTCGAGTCCCACCCTCTGCCCAGGGTGTTTTGCAGACGAGCCCCAGATCTGGGCATAGCGGAACTTCCTGCGGAAATCACGGTGCAGGCGGTCGCAAATCTGACCCACATTTGTTCCGCTCATGACTATAAGAGGTTCTTCCATGTCTGCGGGCTGTCCCTGAGGTTTCAGGTAGACCCGGATAAAGCCCAGGCGGTCATAAATGGCATCTTTGAGAGTTTCTATGTTAATGCCTTCATGAGCTGAGATAAAAATCGCGTCTGGATACATTTTCCGGCATTCTTCTATCAGCTGAGGATAAGCAAGGTCCACTTTGTTGACTGCTATCAAAGAGCGTACATAACTCCGGTTGCCCAGAACTACATCGATAAGCTGGTCTACAGTGATGTTTTCCCTTATAAGGACATGGGCATTGTGGATTTTGTATTCGTCCAGCACGGCTTTGATGGTATCGTCATCCAGGTCGAGGTCGATGGTTGAGTTGATCTCAATTCCACCCCTGTCTTTCCTTTTAATGCTGACGTCAGGAGGTACTTCATCCACGCGGATCCCTGCCTGGTAAAGTTCATCCATAAGCACTTCATAATGTTTTGGCTGGAAAACGTCAAGCAAAAAGATGACCATATCGGAGTTACGGATGACCGATATAACTTCCTTCCCGCGCCCGCGCCCTGAAGATGCGCCTTTTACAAGTCCGGGCACATCAAGGAACTGTATTGTTGCACCTTTGTGTTCAAGTACCCCGGGTACAACTGTAAGCGTGGTAAACTCGTATGCTCCTACTTCTGATTTCGCACCCGTGACTTTGTTCAGAAGCGTGGATTTCCCTACGGACGGGAAGCCAACTAGAGTTACGGTACCGTCTCCCGATTTCTTGACCGAGTAACCTTCTCCTCCACCCTTTGAAGAAGCTTTCTTCTCAATTTCATCCCTCATGCGGGCGATCTTGGCTTTCAGCCTGCCTATGTGGTGAGAAGTTGCCTTATTGTACTGGGTCTTTCGGATTTCTTCTTCTACTTCCTGTATTTGCTCCTGTATACTGCTCATCTGGAACCTGCCGATTTCGGGACTGAAGAAATGATCTTTAGTGGTTTTGTATTTCGTGAAAAAGAAACCGCATCCAAACGGTCTCTACAAACCTTTTTTGATCCAAAACAGATCCTTTATATGGATATTTTATCCTGAATAGTTGGATGAAATATATATACCTATGGAATACTTTTATTGCCCTGAATGGTTTCATTGATAAAATTATTCATTAATAATTTGCTGCTATGAATGATTTTCATTAATTGATCCAGGAATTCTAAAGTAAATTCTATATTAATATCACTGAATAAGTATAATAATATTTAAACCTTATTGACTGGTAGTTATCGAGGATTATAGGCAACAGGCGCCTTTATCCAATATAAATAATCTCTCCTGTTCTCTCATATACATGAAGTCCTGCAGGAAGCTTTGAGGCAAATTCTGCAGAGCCAAGTGTTTGAAGGAACTTATTGACTTCAGGGGTGTCGAGAACTTCTTTTCTAATCAGGAAGTCATATTCTTCTTCGGCAATTTTTATGAATTTCAGGCCTCTATTCTTTTCCGCACAGCTCTTTAACCCCACTCCTGCATCAGCTTTCCCTGAAAGAACGGCTTCGCAGACTGCAACTTCGGATTTCGCTCCGGAAGAGTATCCCGCTATCGAGCCTATAAACTCTTTTTTATTTATTCCCTTCTCTGCTGTCAGTTCCTCTATTTTCATCTCAAGGAGCGCCCTTGTCCCTGAACCCCTGTTCCTGTTTATTAAACGCTTACCCGGCAGCTCTTCAAGTCCTGTAATCAGGCTTTCCTGCCTGACGAGCAGCCCTGCTTCCCTCCTGTACCCCTTTACAAGTACGGCACCTGAAAGCCCCATACTCTCAATTGTCGGGATATTGTACAGAGTCCCTGCCTGCCCTTTTGTTTTTGAGGGCATATTCACGCCTGCAATGTCAGCCGTCTTTGCAGCAATTGCACTGAAACCTCCGCTTGAACCTGTGTAAAGTGTCCTGAACCGAAGCCCGCTAAGGTCTTCCAGAACGTCAAGCCCGGGACAGAATCCGCCTGCAATCAAAAGGTCCGGTTTTTCAACCTCTCCGAAAAGCGTCACTTCCACCGGCGTCCCTTCTTCTATAAACTCTGTTTTCGACGGGATTTCTATAAAACCATCTGCCAGGGAAAGGGAGGTTATGGCGCCAGAACCCCTGTCTGCAGGGTAAATTCTTCCCCTTATCATTCCTACTGGAAGAAGCTGCTGTCTGCCCTCTGAACGCAGGTATGTACCCATAATTCCTTTTTCCTTTTTTCTGGCTCCTGCCTCTGCTCCAAGAGATTTCCTGAGCAGAGGAGCCACAAATTCATTGAAGATCATCAAAGCAGACGTGGGATTACCCGGAAGCCCTATAATCGGGACGCCTTTTATGATGCCGATAACTACAGGTTTTCCGGGTTTTATATTGACCCCGTGGGCAAGGGTCTTTCCCATTTCGTCTATTAACCTGTACATCACATCTCCTGCTCCGGAGGATGTACTCCCTGAAGTCAGGATCAGGGCGCACTCAGAAACTGCAGTTTCGAGTGCTTTTCTCATAACACTCTCATCATCCTTCACAATCCCGTAATGGATAGGGAGAGCTCCGCATTCCTTAATTCCTGCATACAATGTATAGGAGTTTGCATCATACACCTTCCCTTGAATCAGATTTTCTCCAGGAATGACAAGCTCATCTCCGGTAGAAATAATCCCTACCGGTAGCCTGAGTACAGGAACTTCTTTTTTGCCTATTGAAGCCAGAACTCCGATTTCTCTTGTACCAATCTTCCTCCCCCTGCGCAGTACCCTTTCCCCCTTCTGAATATCGGAGCCTGCTTTCATGATGTTTTCCCCCATGCTTACAGGTATGAATACGGATACTGTTCCGTTTTCTTCAGACGTATACTCGACCATTACCACAGCATCAGCCCCTTCGGGAATTGGGGCTCCTGTCGCAATTTCCACGGCTTCCCCTGCCGAAACCTTGAATTTTGCATCCGACCCCGCCGGAATATTTCCAAGGAGTTTAAGCTTTACAGGCTCGTTTTCACTGCCGGTATAGGTATCTTCTGCCCTGACAGCATAACCGTCCATAGTTGCTCTTGAGAAGGGAGGGACATTAATTTCGGTGATTATATCTTCTGAAAGGGTTTTTCCATAGGAGTTTTCAAGGTCAATATTTTCCTTTACCGGAAAAACCTCAAGGCTGTTCAGTATTTTTCGCGCAGCTTCTACAGATATAAGTTCCCGAAATTCTTTACGTTTCATCAGCATCAAACCCTTAGTCTTATCGGTTTCCAGATTATTTTTTCCTTTAATAGCGTTTCCCGGTATATATCAATCCGTTCTTATACCCGTAAATATTCTCATAGCCTGAATGTACTGAAATCCGCTGGAAAAATATGCGGTTTCTATTTAAAAGGCTGGCTCAGAATTTCGAAAATATCTGCCTTAATTAAAAAAGTCTCAACTAAAAAGAGTATCAGTTAAAAGAGCTGACCAGAAAAGATTCTGATTGGAAAAAAGGTTTCTGGCGGGAAAGTCCCGCATTTTTTGTTTTTATCTTCCGGGTCAGGCTCTTTTATTGAGCCAGTTTTTTATTTATAAATGGGGGTTCCCGTGCTCTTAGTTATTTTGTCAAAGGCTTCGACCATTTTCATTGTCAGGGGTCCGGGTTTGCCTGTACCTATGATTCTTCCATCGAGTCTGGTAACAGGGGCAGACTCGGCTGCAGTTCCGGTAACAAAGATTTCGTCTGCGGTGTAGAGGTCAAAGAGGCCGAGGTTTGCTTCGATAACCTTGTATCCCATCTCTTCAAGGAGTTCGATGGCTGTAGCCCTTGTGATTCCTTTCAGGTTGCTGATCGTGTGGGGTGTAAAGACCTTATCATTTTTGACGATAAAGATATTGTCTCCAGAACCTTCGCACACAAAGCCGTTCTGGTCAAGGAAGATAGCTTCATCTCCTCCTTTCTCATTGGCTTCGATCTTTGCCAGGATGTTATTCAGGTAGTTCAGGGACTTGATGTTGGGGGACAGGGCATCAGGTGCATTTCTGCGGACACAGACACTGACTCCTGTGAGCCCGATCTCGTAAAGATTGCCGTACATAGCTCCCCAGCCCTGGGCGATAACAACAACGCTTGGTTTTTCACATTTGCGGGGGTCAAGCCCGAGGTCTCCTACTCCTCTTGAGACGATAGGGCGGATGTAAGCATCTTTGAGGTTATTTTTCCTGAGGGTCTCAAGGATTATCTCGGTCATCTCCTCTCTTGTAACGGGGATGTCCATTGCAATTGCTTTTGCTGAGTCATAAAGCCTGTCAACGTGCTCCTTTAACTTGAAAACACGCCCATTATATGCCCTTATGCCTTCGAACACACCGTCTCCATAGAGGAAGCCGTGATCATAGACCGAAACTTTGGCTTCGGACTTCGGGACAAATTTCCCGTCCAAATAAATCAGTAAATCACTCATTTGCAAATCATCCTTTTCGGTTTTTATTGCCCATAGAGGCTAAAACTGGAACTTTCGATCCAGTGCAATCTTTCATCTACAGGCCAAAGCCCAATTAATTTTTCATTCTTAGCAGTATGTAAGCTCTGTGCAAAGGTCTTAAAAGAACTCAGAGCTTTGAGAGAGTCGCCATACTGGAAGTCTTAAAGAAACGCTCCAAGTGAAGTGGGTATATCCTGAATATATATTACAATTCCGCTTCCACATAAATATTTTAAGATTTAATATGACCCCAATTTACATGTTCATACAAAAGGCTTTTATCTTAGAAGGCGCATTTCGTATTCCGCAGTAGAATTAACAACCAGGGCTCGTGGCTTAGCCAGGATATAGCGCTGGGCTTCTAACCCAGACGTCGGGGGTTCAAATCCCTTCGAGCCCGCTTAATTTCCTTTCTGATTGTTTTTTCTGATTCTTCCTTCAATTGTTTTCCTGTTTTTTCGCTTTGATGCTCGATTTCTCTCAGAATCTTTTTTGACACCTCATTTGAAGTCGTATTTGAAGTACCCAGTGTATAACGTTCGTTCCTCTGGGAGGGGGTCCGAGTAGAAAACCGCCCGGAGAAATTAATTTTATATAAAGAAAAATCGGGAAAACGAATTTTATAAATATTACAGCATTGAGAATCTGCAAAAACGACTTATGGAGGGGGCGGGGAGAAATTCCCGGAAAATGCCTCCGAAAAATCTCACTTCCGGTGCTTAAGCAGCAGCCAGGCTCCTCCAAGGATAAGGATTACTGGCAGGAATAGTTCATCGAGCCACCAGAAATTCCTGAATATGCTCAACGTGTCGAGCAGGAGGTAGACGCCCACAATGAGTAAAATTGCACCAAGAAGCCGGTTGCGGTCAGATTTCTTTAAACTTTCTCCTGTCATCTCCGGGCTTTCCCATGTGCTCTGCGGACTTCTGCCCCGGGCATTCGGCGGCATCGAGATATCCTCTTCTGAGGGCATAATTATGGCCAGAACAATGTAAATGATCAGTCCGATTCCATTTGCCAGGGTAAGAAACACAAAGGCAAGCCTTACTAGAGTAGGGTCTATCTCTAAATATTCTCCCAGCCCACCGCAGACCCCAAAGATCATGCGGTTGGTCCTGCTCTTCGTCAGGCGCCTCTCCATGGTGTAGGTAGTCTTTTTTTCTTCTCCTTCCTTTTCTCCGGTCTCTTCTTCTGGTTTCTCTCCCGTTACCTCTCTGTTTTTTTCTTCAGTTTCTCCCTCAGATTCTGCTCCTGAGTCTCCTCTGGAGGCAGTTTCATGTTCCATGAGAGCTTCAGAAACGCTTTTCTCTGTTTCCTTTTTTTCGTGGATGTCTGGACTTTCCTGCATATTGATTATTCCCTTTCTGCAGATTTATTTTCTCTGGATACTCTTCTGTACTTTCTCATTATTTTTGTACATTCTCACCTCTCTTCAGTGGCATTCAGTGCAGCCGCACTTCTGATCTCCGCGGACAATTCCGTACAGCATCAGAGGAAGCAGGAGGATCGCAAAACCTGCTTTAATGCTTTCGGGAAGCAGTTCTTCTGCGCTTCCAAGAGTTGCAGTCGCGCTTATTCCCAGCTTAAAGTAAATCCAGTCGAGAAGAATTCCTGCCCCAAGTGCGCACAGGGAAATTACCCCCACGTAAAGAGCTGCGGAACGCTTTCCAAGAAACCTGGCGACCATTGTTATGGTTGCCGCATTGGTTGCTGGACCTGCAAGAAGGAAAACAAAAGCTGTCCCCGGACTCATTCCTTTGGCCACAAGGCTTGAGGCAAGGGGGGTAGAAGCAGTAGCGCAGATGTAAAGCGGAATTCCTACTAAGAGCATGACCAGCATTGACCTGAGCCCTCCTCCAAGGTACTCCTGGATAAGGGTTTCGGGAACAGCATAGGAAATTATCCCTGCAAGCAAAATCCCTATCAGCATCCATTTTGAAATCTCTCCCGGAAGTTCTATGAAGGTATATTTCATGCCTTCCAGAAACTTTTCTTTTACGGACTTTTTAACCCTTTTTTCAGGGAATGGTTTGTTTTTTTCCTCGCCGCAGTGCCCGCAGCCGCATGAAGAGGTTTTATTTTCAGGCACATACATTGCAGGCGAAAGTTTGAGAGGCCGGGTCTCTCCTGCAGGTTCAGACCTTAACTCCAGAGTTCTGGTTTTTGAGGGCAACGTATTCAGGGCAGGACATTCCTCTTTTCCTGGTACTGTTATTCCATCTGTACTGCAGTTGCATGAAGGAGAACTGCATTTATTTCCGGCTACTGATGCCCCCATAATGGTTGAAACTGCAAGGATTTCCGCTTTCTTTCCGGTTTTCTCCTGCTTTTGGCGTCCTCTTTTTTCTGTCTCTTCCCCTATCAGCAGGTTATCCGCAAGCCCTGCAAGAATTGCGGTTGCAATGGTTGCAAGCGGACGAAAAATAGTCATCAGGGGGTCAAGGAGCGCATAGGTAATTGCAATAGAATCCACTCCGGTCTCGGGAGTTGAAATCATGAAGGACAGGGTTGCACCCCGGGTTGCCCCTCTTTTTCTTATAGACATAGCGGCGGGGACAACTCCGCATGAGCAAAGGGGAAGGGGAAGCCCTGCCAGAGAGGCATTTATTACAGAACGGATTTTTCCTGCTGACGTGCCAAGATATTCCACAATTTTCTGGTCAGGTACAAGAACGTTGAGGATGCCGGCAACTGCAAATCCGAAAAGCAGGTAAGGGGCAGCTTCTACAAAAACTTCCCATGAAGAGAGGAGGACGCCCGAAACAAGGTCAGGGATAGAGCTGAGAATTTCAGTACTCACGCTTTTTCCTCCACATGTTCAAGGCACATTTCAATGAGTGTGCGTACATGTTCATCTGCGATATAGTAAACTGTAAATTTTCCTTCCCGTCTGACCCTTACAAGGTCAAGCTGCCTGAGGGTCCTGAGCCCGTGAGAGACTGCGGACTGCGTGACTTCAAGTGCCTTTTCAAGTTCACAGACGCACATCTCTTTCTGCCTGAGTAAAAAAAGGATTTTCAGGCGGGTATCCGATTGAAGCGCCTGAAAGACTGCAGACATCCGGGTAATATGCCCGGAATCAGGGACTTTATGCAGCAGGGCTTCGATCTTCTCAGGGTTAACACGATCGCACTTTTCTTGCATGAATATATGAACAGCTGTTCATATATTAATCTCTTTCTAAGAACTTCTCAGATCCGGGATTGTAATATGAGATGTATAAAATAGAAGAAAAAGAGTAAAAGAATACTTTAAAAAACGATTATTCTGGCATCTTTGAAGAAATAAGGTTTAAAAATGCCTTTTCAGGCAAATTGAGGACCTTTTCAGATATATTTTAGAATCTCAGCATAAGGGCTGCAAATAATCCCAGAAATAAAAGGGATAGCCAGTCTCTTTTCTGCATAAAAAGCTCATGCATCGAGGTTCTGCGAGTTCCCTGGTATCCTCTGCTCTCCATTGCGAGGGAAAGCTCTTCAGCATCCCTGACCATGCCTCTTATCAGGGGAATTGCAAGCGCAGGAACCGAATGGAAAGGATTCTTCCCGAAATACATGCCCCTTGAAGCCTGGGCAGCTTTTGTCCTCTCAACCCTGTCAAAGAGAAGGGGAAGAAAGGCTATTGAGAGGTTCATCATTGTTGCAAGCTCATAGGAGTTAACACCTATCCAGCGGAGGGGCAGAGGGCGCAGCATTCTCTCTATTCCACAGGTGATTGCGGAAGGGTCAGTGCTGGCTGTCATAAGGGCGGCGAAAAGCAGGAGAAGTACAAACCGTGCAGAAAGCCTGATTCCGTTTAGAAGTCCTTCAAGGGTAGGGTGCAGTATCCAGAAAGAAGCCAGAGCCTGCCCTTCGGTGAAGAATAACTGAGCAAGGAAAATGAATATAATGAACAGAACCATGGGTCTTACTGCCCGAAAAAACACCTTTGCTGGCAGCCCGGAGAATGAAGTAAGGGCAATAAAAAAAGTGAAGAGCACCCCTATCCCGAAGAAACTTTCAGTCCTGAAAGTCAGAATTCCCAGCAGCATCACAGATGCAAGTTTTGTCCTTGGGTCAAGCTTATGCAGAAAGGACTTCCCGGGCACGTAACTGAAAACAGGCTCTTGCATGCTCCTTCCTCACTCTCCTGTTGTTATATCTTTCAGGTTATTTTTCGGTTATTTTTCAGGATGTTTTTCAGCCTTTTCTTTTTCCATCATTGATTTTACCCTCAATATCTCTTCAAGGGCTTCCTCAACAGTAAATACCCCGGGATTTACCGGAACTCCTCTGGACCTGAGTTCTCTCATCATTGAAGCTACCGGGGGAAGAGGAACATTTTCAGTTTCCATATATTCTTTTCTGCTTCCCTGAAAACTTATCCTGCCTTCCTTAATGAGTACTATCTTTTCGAGCAGCGGGAAAAACCCTTTGAGGTTATGAGTCACGGTTATAACTGTTGTTCCCTTTTCCTTTATTTTTTTAAGAGTATCCAGAATTTCTTTTTTTCCGGAAGGGTCAAGCCCTGTTATAGGTTCGTCCAGCACGAGGTAGTCCGGCCTGAGGGCAAGGGCGCTTGCAAGGGCAACTCTCTGCATCTCTCCTCCGCTCAGGCTGAGAGGGTCTCTGGACAGCATTGTGCGGTCAAGAGAAACGGCTTCAAGGGCTTCGAAGACCCTTTCCTCAGTTTCTTTCTTTGAATATCCAAAATTCAGCGGTCCGAATGCTATTTCCTCATATACGGTCCTGCAAAAGAGCTGGTCTGCAGGCTGCTGAAATACCATTCCTACCCTGCTTTTAACCTTCTTTGAGGACGGGTCAAGCCCATTAACAGTTATTTTTCCTGAATCCGGGCGCAAAATGCCGTTAAACAGCTTTATGAGGGTGGATTTTCCTGCACCTTTTTCTCCCAGAATCCCCACAAATTCCCCTTTTTCTATGCGCAGGTTAACATTTTTTAAGGCTGCAATCTCAAGAGGAGTATTCCTGGAATAGAAAACACTCACGTTTTCAAGAATAATCGGCATATTTCCTCCGCAAAGCTGGAAGGGGAAGAAGTTTTTTCCCAGGGGATTTCTATTCCATGGGGTTTCAGGTTCTCGGCAAGTTCTATAAGGGAAGGTGGGGTAAGCCCGAGATCACGAAGATAGGGGTCTGAGAGTACTTTTTCGGGTTCTCCTTCAAGAACTATTCTTCCCCTGTCCATTACGATAATTCGGTCTGCGGAATGAAGTTCTTCAAGATTATGCGTGGTATATACTATGGTTTTTCCTTTTTCATGCAGCTTTTTTACGCGCTTAAGGACCTCTTCTCCGGAAGCAGGATCAAGCATGGAGGTTACTTCATCAAAAACAAGACATTCAGGCTCCATGGTAAGGACTCCTGCAAGAGCCACATACTGTCCCTGCCCGCCGCTCAGGTTCTTTGGAGAATGGTACCTGTATTTTTCAAGTTTTGTTTCAGCAAGGGCTCTCTCCACACGTTTCCGTATTTCTGCGGGAGGAAGGCAAAGGTTTTCAGGCCCGAAAGCAAGGTCTTCCTCTACGGTTCTGCCAATAAACTGAGTCTCAGGATTCTGGAATACAATGCCAACGATTTTCCTGATCTCCCGGAGTTTTGAATAATCTCCGGTATCCATGCCCTTTACCATGACCTTTCCTTTCCTGGGTCTCAGGAGCCCGTTAAGGTGGAGAGAAAGAGTGGATTTCCCACTTCCGTTTCTGCCTATTATCCCCAGGTACTCCCCTTTTTTTATTGCCAGATATACATTTCTGAGTGCAGGGGTTCCATCAGGGTAATTGTAACTTACGTTTTCGAGCCTTATCATGCGGAATCGGATCTACTTCTTATTTATTAATTAATGAAAACCTGTGACTCATTTTTTGCGATATATTAAGTCGCAGGTTTCAGAGCTTATAGTTTGAAGCAATATAAGCTGCAACTGCGGTTTTTATTATTTCTCCCGGAATGAAGGGGATAACTCCCAGGGTAAGGGCTGCTCCAGGTCCTATTTCGGCTACAAGCATTAACTGAGTAACTCCCAGGGTATATATGACCAGAATTCCTGCGCTCATATTAAGGGCATTGACCGCAATTCCAGATTTCTCAGCACGTTCTGCTCTTTCAGCGAGCTTGCCTATGAGGAAGGCAGCTGCGATAAATCCAAAAATATATCCTCCTGTGGGTCCGAAGAGTACTCCTAACCCAGAACTGCCTCCTGAAAAGACCGGAAGCCCTGCAACACCCAGGAGAGTATATACAATCATGCTGAGGCTTCCCCATTTACTCTTTAACATGCTCCCTGCAAGAAGGACAAAGAAAACCTGCAGTGTGACAGGAACTGGCGAAAGGGGTATTGGCACCTGTATGTAAGCTCCTGCGGCAGTCAGTGCCGCAAAAAGAGATGCAAAGACCATTTTTCTGAGTTCGGAACTATGGACAGAGTAAGAATTGTCATGTTTTATATGCATGTTTTTTCCTTTCATGTTGATTTATTTCTTTACCCGGCTTTCTGTCAGCTTTTCCCTGTTATTATATTTGTTTAATTCATGCCTGCAAAGCATCGGGTAAATATTTTTTAAGATATATGAATTGAACTGAGCAGTAATTCTGGACACATTCGGAGTAATGAATGAAGTGTATTGTTAACTCCATTTTTCGTTAACCTTTTTGGGAGAAACAACTCTCTGTAATCCAAAACATATTGTTAACCTGGTTGAGTTACATGGTTTACATTAGATTTATATTTTTCCCGCGGTTCTTCTCATTGCGGCAGTGGAGACTTTCTCTGCTCCCGAGCGATAATTAAATATATATCTTATGCCGGTATTATGGATACTTCACCTGAGATGCAGTTTTACTCTACTGTTTCATTCTGTGTTCAGGGCATTCATTATGGGCGCGTGGCCTAGCCCGGATATGGCGGCAGCCTCCTAAGCTGTAAATCGGGGGTTCAAATCCCTTCGCGCCCGCTAAATTCAATCTTTTTTATATGTCTGTTTTAATTGTTTCTTCTCGTTTTTGCAGGCATGTCCTGTTAGTTATGGATAAATTTCTTATTCAGAAATACAATTATCTCCTATCTTCAGTACAGTAAATGTTTATGGTGTAGCATAACTTATATTAAAAAAACTAATTGCCGTGTCAGAGGAAACAGGAATTGATCAGAAAAGCCAGGATAAATGACGTTGTTCAAATGAAACAGATCATCAACACCTACTCTAAGGACGAGCTTATGCTTGCTCGTTCCCTGAGTGAGATGTACGAGAATATAAGGGACTATTACATATGTGAGATCGACGGTGAGGTTGTGGGATGCTGTGCTTTGCATGTGGTCTGGGAAGATCTCGCAGAAATCCTTGCTCTTGCAGTCAGACCCGATTGTGCAAGAAAAGGTGTGGGTACAAAGCTTGTCTCAGCCTGTCTTGAGGATGCGAAAAGCCTCGGTATGAAAGAAGTCTTTGCTCTTACCTACGTGCCTGAGTTTTTTGAGACCCTTGGCTTCAATATAGTGGATAAAAACAGTCTTCCCAGGAAAATCTGGTCTGGATGCATCAGGTGTCCCAAATTTCCGGATTGTAATGAGATTGCAGTTCTTAAATCCATTAAAGACTGAAAGATTCCAGGAGCATCTAGAGATTTTCTGGCTTCAAGCCTGCTGAATCTCTTTGTTTTTATCTTCTCCCTCGTGAATTCAGGTGATAAATCTGGATCTTTTCTATGTTTTCGTCCAGAGTTTATCTCTACAGGCAAAAAACATAAACTATTTATCCAGTGATCATGCTTTTTAGGTTGTCCTAATTATCCCGCCTGAATAATATCGGGCATTTGCTGGTGCGATTGTGGGATGGTGTTAATGCATACAGATCGGCTTGAAGAGTATCTCGAAACTATTCTTTACCTCGTTAAAAAAAACCAGAGTCCTGCAAAGACCAAACAAATTGCAGAAGAACTTAATGTATCTTCACCCAGTGTGACGGAAATGATAAAAAAGTTGCATTCGATGGGGTTTGTTGAGTATAAACCCTATCAGGGGGTTGAATTGACTGACAAAGGGGCTGAAGAAGCTGTCCGGATCAAAAGGAAACACCAGGTTCTTGAAACTTTCCTGGCTGAAGTCCTTGATTTTGACAGGAGGGAAGCTCACAGGGAAGCCTGTGAACTTGAGCACGCGGTATCAGACTCGGTGCTGGAAAGGCTTTATGATTTTATGGGGAACCCGGAATACTGCCCTGACGGGCACCCGATAAATGTTGATAAAAATAATTTGAAGCGAGAAGAGGGTTTCATCCCCCTCGATGAGATGAAAGAGGGGAGCTCAGGCACGATTGTCAGGGTAACCCTCCCAAGAGAAACAAAAGAGCGTTTAACCTCTCTTGGCATCATAACCGGAGAGGATATTGAAGTCAGGCGCAAGCAAAAACAGGGCTGTATATCAGTCATGGCTGTAGGGTCTGAAATTGCTCTTGGAAGAGACATAGCAAAGAAAATTTTCATCACTCCTAAAGACAAAAGCCAGTGAAAAATGAATCCTCCAGACTTGCGTGGAGCGAAGTTAACGGAGATGTGATTGAAATTTCCAGCTCATGCTGTAATTCTAGCGATAGAGATAAAAATAATTCCACTTACGATTTGACATTTGCTTTTATAGGCAATCCCAGCGTTGGAAAAAGTGTTTTTTTCAGCAGGCTTACAGGGGTCGGGGTTGAGGTTTCCAACTACCCGGGCACTACGGTTTCACTTAAAACAGGGAATGTGAACGTAAAAGACAGGACTATTGAGGTAGTTGACCTGCCCGGAATATATTCTCTGGGGGTTGCAAATGAAGATGAAAAGGTAACCAAGAGGTTCCTTATTGAAAATGCGCCGGATGTTATCATTAACGTCCTTGACGCAAGCAGGCTTGAGAGAAATCTTTATTTGACTCTTCAGCTGCTGGAACTCGATATCCCTATGGTTATTGCTCTGAATCAGGTAGATCTGGCAGCAGAGCTCGGAATCCTCATTGATACGGATAAACTCTCTGAACTCCTTGGCCTGCCTGTAGTCCCGACTGTTGCTACCTGGGGGGTAGGGCTTGATGAAGTAGTGCTTGTAGCTCTTGGAGAGGTAGGAAAAGTCCAGAAGCACCACAGGGTAAGATACAGCCAGTGGATTCGCCAGGCTCTTTCCAGTCTTGATTATACTTTTCCGAATACACCTCAAAGCGTTCAGACTGCAGCCCTGTTAAACGATGCCGAATTTGTAGAGCTGTGCTGCATGCCGCCTGAAGCCAGTGCAATTCTTTCTACTGCCCGGCGTCTCAGGCAGAACATTGAACTCGATCATGGGATATCGGTTCCGGATACCGTTGCAAGAGACCTGTACGGAGAAGCCGGGTTTATAGTGGACAGCGTGGTTTCAAGCTTTGAGCCAAAAAAAAGGTTTCGCGACAGGGTAGATAGGGTTCTCACGTCTCCGAACTTCGGAATTGCAGTTCTCATCTCGGCGCTTCTCGTTACGTTTCTTCTTGTCTTCAGGATAGGAGGATTCCTCGAAACCTGGATTGTGAACGACATTTTTGAGCCTTATATAATCCAGCCCGTAGAAGCAATGACCCTTGGCATGTCTCCTGTACTAAGAAACCTTATTCTTTATTCTCTGAGGGGCGTTGAAGCCGGGTTTGCAATTGCAATCCCTTACATTGCAGTTTTCTATGCTATCCTTTCCATATTCGAGGACTCAGGCTACCTGACAAGAGCAGCTTTTCTTCTGGACAACCTGACACATAAGCTAGGGCTTCACGGGAGAGCTGTCATTCCTCTGGTTCTGGGATTTGGCTGCAATGTCCCTGCAATAATGGCTGTACATGCCCTTGGAACAAGGAGGGAAAAGCGGATAGCTTCGCTTCTCATATCTCTTATTCCCTGCTCTGCAAGAACAGTCATCATCCTGGGGCTTGTAGGAACCTTTGTTGGCTTCTGGCCTGCAGTCTCTATCTATGTGTTTGAAATCATCATTATTGCGGCGATGGGCTGGATCCTGGGAAGAACCCTTCCGGGCCAGAGAAGCGGTTTCATTATGGAAATGACCCCTCTCAGGAAACCTGAACTTAAATCCACCCTCAGAAAGACCTGGATGAAAAGCCGTGAGTTTTTATTTATTGCTTTCCCGCTGCTGCTTGCAGGGAGCGCAGCCCTTGGAATTGCAGATGCCCTCGGCCTTCTTTCTGTCTTTCAGGACTTTGTGGAACCCGTATCTGTAGGACTTCTGGGGCTCCCGGCTTTTGCAGCAACAGCTCTTGTCTTTGGAATTCTCAGAAAGGAAATGGCGCTTCAGATCCTGGCAGTGCTTGCAGGGACAGCAAATTTTGCAGCTGTAATGACTCCGGTTCAGATGTATCAGTTTGCGGTTATAACAACCATTTATGTCCCATGCGTTGCAACGATTGCAGTACTGAAGCATGAGCTTGGTACAAAAGATACGGGTATGATTGTTACCTTCACAATATTTCTTTCTCTTGTGGCAGGCATTTTAATCAGGATTTTCGGTCCTCTTTTTCTATAATTTTTTACCTTTTCATAGCCCTTTTATTTCCTCATCTTTTTTCTTTTCCCTTTTTCGGGCTTATTCAAGGAATAAACACTTCTATTGATCAGGCACAATATTTATATATTAATCTCCTCTTTTATTCCTTTCTTTTTCATTCACTTATTAACGTTAATTATTAATACTTCATGCATCGTGTTTATTTCCGATGACCAGGATTACCCCTAACTTGCACAAAAACGTGTATAGTGTTATTATGGATATTTTCGAAATGGATCATTTCCGAGAGCCCGAAGTTGAAGAGGTTCAACTTTTTCTCGAAAGTACAGGAACCCACGGTTCTATTGTGAGCGAAACTGCTCTGGAAGTGGACTGCAGCACATCCCCTAAAGTACAGGCGAGGCAGAGTGTACTTCTTAATTTCGATGAACCTATTCCATCAATTCAGTAACATTCTCCTCTGAAATGTTTCCAACCCCCATTGAAATCCACCCCTTTAACTCCTTTTGTTTTAGAGTTAATTTTTGATTTTCTTTCTCTGTTTTGTAAAATATCTGATTTGAAGCTTCTTTTTTGCTCACATAATACTCTTAGCCGTTTTCCGCTTTCAGAACTCTGTCTCGCATCGCTGTCAATATCTAACTTTATCCAGTTTTCCGGAAATCGAGCCTGTACAGATACACCTATTTAATATTTTTTGTTTAAACTTTATCGAAAAATATTTATTCTGCATTCTGGCTTTCCTCTTCTCCAGGAAAGTTATTTTTCTATGGATTGCCCTTAATCACACCTTTAATGCCCTCTGTCCTGAAGCTGGATGTTCTAGTATGCATATAATTCTTCAAAGAAAAATCTAATGGAATCCATTTCCTGTTTTTCAGAGCTTTTCCGAGCTACCTCTCCTGTTTTTAGTTAAATCCTCAGATTTAACGTCTTCCTTCGGAAATTTAATATTTAATGCTCTTTTTTAGATTTTGCTTATGGTTTCTGTAATCGGTTTCAGAAAAGTTAATAAAGTTATCTTATTATAATATAATCTAAAGTAATTCTGGGCGAGCTGAATACTATCGATTACCATATATATATAAAGTAAGATTACATCTACTTTATACATATTATTTAAATTTGTCTGATTCAATCGATCTAATTATATTATAATGACGCTTCATGATAACAAAAACCTGCAGACATAAGGAACCCGGGACCCGAGTTTATTATTTGAGGTATTTTCATGAGACCTGGACAGAGAGATATGCACAATACACCGCTTAAAAGGCGACTGTCAATAACCTATGAGGAGCTCGAAACTCTCAAAAAATCTATAAAGGCTTCGGTTCTCAATGAGCTGCAGGCCGAAGCAGAAAGTAGTTCCGACCTTGATTCTTTTAAGGACCAAATTCTTTCTGAAATCAGAACAGAACTTCGTGGGCTTCCTGACTCTGCATCACTCAGGGCTTCAATCCTTGGTGAGCTGCGATCTGAATTGATTTCCGGTAAAAAAGACGAATCCGAAAACCTTGACCTGCGGGTGAAAGAACTTGCCGGAATTCAGGATGGGCTCGTAAGAGAACTGCTTGACCAGAAAATGATCATAAAGAAGCTGGAAACAGAAGTTGAAAGACTTTCAAGAGCATTGGGAAGCAGGCAGAACACTGAAAGTAAGCAGAATTCTATTACCTCTTCTTCTCTTCCTATCCTTGAAGATCCTCTTGATCTTCCCCCTCTTTCCAGAAAACCAAAGCGTAACCTTGAATTCAGGAAAGAAGGTCCTTCTGCACGTGAGCTGATTGATTTCAGAGAAGCTCCTGCATCCCTGCCAGGCACAAAAGCAAAAGTTCAACTGAAGATAAAAGAAGTTGAGCCCAGGGAGCTTGACGAGAAGGAACCTGTCGAAACAAAGTGTGAGTACATTATCGCCGAAAGCGGGGATCGAAGACGGTTTAGGGGTACTCTGAGGCAGTCAAATCCAGTAATAGAAGCTCCTCCGGGGCATTTATTCCCTCCAGGACCGCCGGTTTCTTCCAGATCCAGGCCCCCTGTTAAGGAAGATCCTGGAAGTGCCCGCCCTGATGAAGATTATAAATGTGAATACATAATCGCCGAAAAAGCTCCGAAAAAGCAGATAATTGATGAGTCAGTGGACATCAGAGATCACGAGGACGCGGAAATCATAACCTGCAGCCGGAGAGACCCCCGCGCGAAACGAGACTGAGAAAAACGAAAATTTCCTCAAAAACGCAAAACCTCAGAGGCATTCTGTGTACATAAAAGAGATTGAGTTCGTTAATTTCAAGTCCTTCGGAAAAAAAGTAAAGATTTCCTTTTACAATGACTTCACCACTATTTCCGGACCTAACGGGAGTGGAAAGTCAAACATCATAGATGGGATTCTCTTTGCACTCGGGCTCACGAGTTCCAGGACACTGAGGGCTGAAAAACTTACGGACCTTATTTACAATGGAGATGAGGCAAAAAAGCCTGATTTTGCCCAGGTTACGATCCGTTTTGATAATACCGACCGCAAGCTGCCTTTAGATCTCGATGAGGTAGAGATCTCAAGAAAGGTCAGGCGGACAAAAAATGCGTACTACAGCTATTTTTATTTTAACGGCAAAGCCGTAAGCCTGGGAGAGATCCATTCCCAGCTTGCAAAGGCGGGAGTAACGCCTGAAGGCTACAACGTTGTAATGCAGGGAGATGTCACACAGATCATTTCCATGAGCTCTGTGGAAAGGCGAAAGATTATTGATGAAATTGCCGGAGTTGCAGAGTTTGATGAGCGCAAGCAAAAAGCACTCGGAGAACTTGAAATTGTCAGGCAGCAGATTGAACGTGTGGACATCATCCTTGAAGAGGTGCGTACCCAGCTTGAAAAACTCTCAGGGGAACGCGACCAGGCTCTAAAATACCAGTCTCTGAAGGCTGAAAAGTTAAAATTTGAAGGTTATGTCCTTCTCTCCAAACTCAAGGATGCCAGAGCTGAACTGGAAAATGTCGATAAGGAACTCGCAGGGAAAGAAGAGCACTTCGAAAAAGTACAGGTTCTGCTGAATGAAAGAGTTCAGGAATTAGAAGCACTTGAACAGACTCTGGAAAATCTATCCCTTGAAATCCGGAAAAAAGGGGAAGATGAGCAGCTTCAGGTCAAGAGGGAAATAGAAGAGACAAAAGGAGAAATCTCCCGCTGCGTTGACAGCATTGAGGTTTCGGAATCCGAACTCGAAGAAGCTGATGCACGGCGCAGAAAAGCATTTGTTGACATTGATTCCACAAAGGGCAAGGTCAGAGAGCTTGAAGAGAAGATCGAAGCTGAAAACGTAAGGAAAGAAAGCATTTGTGCAGAGATTTCCGAAAGAAAAACTGAGCGCATGCTGCTTCAGAGCAGGATTGCCGATATTGATGCCAAATTTGCAGCAACAAGAGACGAGCTTATGGCTGCCCGCAAAAAGCTCGAGGATGTTAAAAACGAAAAGAACGAGCTTATCCGGAATGAGGACAGGCTTCTCGATGCTCTCAGGAGAAAGTCCTCAGAACTGCGGGAGATTGAAAACCAGATCAAGGATGCCCAGGCTGCAGTTACTGCATCGGACAGTGACACCCTTTCTGTCCAGTACGAAATCGAAAAACTTACGAATAACCTTGAATCTCTTATAAAAGATCGGGACGATATAGAGAGCAGCCGCTTCCGGATAAAAGAAGATATTAAAAAACTTGAAAGCAGGCTGCACACCCTGCAGCAGGAATATGCAATTGCCGAGGCAAGAGTCCGGGCTTCGGAACAGGGCGGCGGTTATTCCAGAGCCGTCGAGATGGTAATCGGGGCTTCCAGGCAGGAAGACCTCTTTGGTATTCACGGCACCATTGCCCAGCTAGGAAAAGTGGACCGCAGGTATGCGGCTGCACTTGAGGTTGCTGCAGGGAACAGGATGCAGGCAGTCGTTGTGGATACTGACGCAGATGCGGCAGAAGCAATTGAATTCCTTAAACGGAGAAAAGGCGGCAGGGCTACATTCCTTCCGCTTAATAAAATGAAGGATTCGAGAAGGCTTGAGAACCTCAATTATGAAAACGGAGTAATAGGTTACGCAATCGATCTCATTGAATTCGATCCGGATTTTGAGCCTGCTTTCTGGTATGTTTTTCAGGATACCCTTGTTATGGAAGACCTTGCCAGTGCCCGCCGCCTTATGGGAAAGGCGAGAATGGTAACTCTTGAGGGGGAACTCCTTGAAAAAAGCGGGGCAATGGTCGGAGGTTCTCTCTCTTCAAAATCAGGAATTTCTTTTGCAGCAGCGGAAAAAGACAAGCTCATGGAGCTTGCAGAAGAAATAAGGACCCTTGACGCAAGCCGGAATGCGGCGATCAGTAAACAGGACAGCATTGAAAGCCATGTGTTTGAGCTGAGCAGGAAGATCCGCGACTGTGAGGCTACCATCTCCAGAAAAGAGCTCGAGATCCAGGAAATTGCCGGCAGGGAAGCCAAACTCGCAGAACTCCTGGAAGCAAAACAGGCAGACCTGAAGGCGATCGAAGAATCAAGAAACGAATTCCGGGCTGAAATGGACAGGGTAATTGCGGAAAAGGCGGAAAAAGAAGGCATTGCGGCTGAACTTGAGGGTCAGGTTGCCGAACTTGAGGCAAAGCTTGCTGATTCTCCCCTCCCTGAAATCAACAAAAAAGCCGATTTTGTGGACGAGGAAATCCGCCGGCTTGACGGCAGGATCCGGGATACTGAAGCCAGCCTGAATGCTTTGCAGCTTGAAAAAGAGTATGCAGAACAGAAGATTAACGAAGCCAAGGAGCTTATAAAGGAACTTGATGAAAAGAAAGCTTCAAGACGTGAAAGAATAGATTCTCTTAAAGCAAAAATCACGGAACTTGAAACACAGCTTGAAGAGAAACAGAAACGTGAACTCCAGCTTTCCGATGAGCTTATAGGGCTCCAGAAAGAAAGGGAAAACGTTCAGGCAGAATACAGTGCGGTAAAGCGCAGGGTCAGCATAGCTGCAACAACCCTTGAAAAAGCAAAACAGCAGGTAATCACGCTCACAGCCACAAAAAGTGCGCTTTTTGACCAGGAAAAGCAGCTGCTTGAAGAGATACAGAGAAGGGGAATTGAAGAGAGCTCAGAGGTTCCGAGTTATGAAACTGTTTATATGCGGATACAGGCAATCGAAGAAGCCATGCGCAGGCTTGAACCTGTAAACATGCGGGCAATTGATGAATATAACGAGGTAGAATTCAGGCTCTCCGATCTTCAGGGCAAGCGCGATACACTCTTTTCCGAAAGAAAACAGCTCCTTGAGCGCATTGACCAGTATGAGCAGCTCAAACGAGATTCCTTTATGGAGGCTTATACAAGCATTAATACCAACTTTAAAGAGATCTTTTACGAGCTTTCCGACGGTATGGGAGAACTCCTGCTTGAAAACCCGGACGATCCCTTTGCCGGTGGAATGACTCTCAGAGCCCAGCCGAAAGAAAAAACCCTCCAGCGCATAGAAGCCATGTCAGGAGGAGAGAAGAGTCTTACCGCGCTTGCTTTCATCTTTGCAATTCAGCAGTACCGCCCTGCTCCGTTCTATGCTTTTGACGAGATTGACATGTTCCTTGACGGCTGGAATGTGGAGAGGGTCTCAAGGCGCGTTAAAACCTCGGGCTCAAAGGTTCAGTTTATTGTTGTTTCTTTAAGAAAACCCATGATTCAGGCTGCAAGCCGGACAATCGGGGTTACCATGCAGGAGAATAATATCACGAGTATTACCGGAGTGAAGCTTAATGGCTGAAATTATAGATAACTCGGCACTTGACATTTCCGGACTTCCTTCTCCCGAGATCTGCGATTCCGGGGAAAAGGATTCTCTTTTTTCAGATCCTGAAACATTTGGGCTTCCTACAACTCTTTCTTACCTCGGCATTGACTGGGCTCTTCTCGACCTCTCGGAATTTGACACCTATGAGCCCCTTGGAATTCTTGTCGAACTCGCAAAGGACGGAAAAATCGACCCCTGGGATATTGATGTAGTTCAGCTAACCGATACTTTTCTGAACAGGATAGAAGAACTCCAGAAAATGGACCTCAGGATTTCGTCCAGGACTCTCCTTTATTCGGCTATCCTCCTCCGCATGAAATCTTCATTAATCCTGGAACCTGAAGTAGAGGAAGAGGAGGATTTTGATCCTGGCTTTTTCGATGATGAAGAGCTTCCCGAGCCTGATGAATTTCCTGTCCCAAAACTTCCTGTCCGCCGCATTTCCACAAGACCCGTCACACTGAACGAACTTATTGTGGAGCTTAAAAAAGCCGAAAAGACGCTCTCAAGAAAAAAAGAAAAGAGAGCTCGTCTGGCTGCAGAAGAGGATGGTATCCCTGATGCTCCCCTGGCTACGGGAGATGTGCTCGGAATTGCCCACGACGAGGCTATCGGCTCAAGGCTGGCACTTATCTGGGCAAGGCTTGTTGAGCTTTTTATGAAGCAGCCTGTTGTGGAATTTTCTGCTTTGACTCATATGAGCGAAGACAAAATCATGGACTACCTTTCCCTTCTCTTTCTTGCTTCGAGCAGGAAAATCTGGCTCTTCCAGAGTGAACTTTTCGGGGAATTGCATATTTATCCAGGCGAAGAATCAGGTTTTTCCACGGAAAACAACCCCCCTCTTTTCCATCAAATGAAACAGGGCTTAACAGAAGAAGCAGAACCTGAAGAAGCCGGGCATCCTGAAGTACTTTCCTTTGAACCGGAATATATAAATTCGGACTCTTCTGAAGAACTAAGTTAACCTACCTGATGAATAACTTTATTCTCTTTTCTGGTCGTGAAATTTATGAGTGAGCTTGAAATTATCGAAGCGGCTCTTTTTGCTGCAGGCAGGGCTGTAAGCCTTGAAAAACTTATGAAAATTACAGGAAAGCCGAAAAAAAATGTTTCTTCGGCAGTGCAGGAGCTCATGGAGGCTTACTCTTCCAGGAGATCAGGTATTGAAATCCTGGACCTTGGGGACCGCTACGTTATGCAGGTAAAGCCGGAGTATTCCGAACTGATGAGAGAGGTCGCCCCAAAAGAACTCTCAGCCCCCAAACTCCGGACTCTGTCCATGATTGCCTATCATCAGCCCCTGCTTCAGTCAGATCTTATTGAAATGAGAGGCAGCGGAGCTTATGACCACATAAAAGACCTGATTGAAAGGGGTTTTGTCGAGTCTGTACCCTGCGGGAGGAGCAGGCAGCTTTCCACTACCCCGCTGTTTGCAGATTATTTCGGGCTCAAAAAGAATGACCCCAAAGCCATAAAAGAGAAAATCATTGAGCTTCTGAGGGCGCAGGGCGGGCAGAGTGAGATCAACCTCTGGGTAGGGAAAAAGACCATTGCTGTGACTCCGATGTACGAATCCCTTATGAAAATGTGCGGGATTAAAGACTATTTTGTTGCGAATGCTTACTGCCCTTCCAAGGAGGAAATTTCCCGCCTGCTTGAAGCCGATGTGCTTGTGGTTACTGCCGGTTACCTTGATACTGTGAAGCAACACTGCGATGGGGAGATCCTTGAGGTGCGTTCAACAACATTTGAAGACCTTCTCGAGGCAGTTTCTTTAATCTCCGAAGAACTTTCCGACGAAGTGGACCCTGAAGTGGTGGAAAATACTCTCAAGAAGATCAGGGAGACAAGGGAAAGGTATGTAGCTTCCGCCCTGCTTATTGAGAAAAAGGTAAAGCCTGCAACTGAAATGGTCTCAAAGATTGTTAATGATCTCAACATAAGGATCTCTGCAGACGGTATTCTTATCGCTCCTGATTATGGAACTTCAACTGAAGGCGTGAGTATAGGGAAAGGGGCTAAAATTCTGGTACCCACTCACCGCAATGTTGAGGGAGATCTTCTTGAAAGGGTCTGCAAAAAATATGATTCCATCCTTGAAGGTTTAAAAAATTATGAAGATTGATCCACTTTAAAGCCGATTCGGGTGCCTCTTTCTCTTCGAATTTTTTTTATTTCACTGGCGCCTCTAATTTAAGCTTTTCTGTCGCATTTATATTCTTTATATATAGCTTTTATATAGTATGCGAGGCATTTAACTATAGCTTTATATACCGGTTAGAGGATATTACTCTTGCTTTATATACTGAGGGTTGACTAATGAGCGAATCTACCATCAAAATCGAAAACGTGGTCGCATCCACCAAACTCGCTGAAGAGTTTGATTTAACTGTGATCGAATCCAAGTTCGAAGGGGCTGAATATAACAAACAGAAGTTCCCCGGGCTCGTCTATAGAGTTTCTGACCCTAAAGCTGCTTTTCTGGTATTCACCTCCGGAAAGGTTGTCTGCACAGGAGCAAAAAACGTTGCTGACGTGCACACAGTTATTGGCAATATGGCAAAAAAACTGAACAGTATCGATATCCAGACAATAGAAAACCCGCAGATTACTGTCCAGAATATAGTTGCCTCAGCAGATCTGCACACTATTCTTAACCTCAATGCAATTGCAATCGGGCTCGGGCTTGAGAATATCGAATACGAACCCGAACAGTTTCCGGGTCTTGTTTACAGGATCGATGATCCCAAGGTAGTTGTCCTTATTTTCAGCTCCGGAAAACTGGTTGTTACTGGCGGAAAAACCCCTGAAGACTGTGAGAGGGGCGTAGAAGTAGTTCGTCAGCAGCTCGACAACATGGGACTTTTATAAAACCCTCAAACCTTTTTATCTATTGTACCCATTTTATCTGTCTCCTGTGAAAATACATGGGGGAATACTAAAATAAAAACGGATTCTGCGATATGCGTAGAGGCTCCGGTAAAGGATATGTGTGAAACGTGAATAATGCAGATGTTTGCATCCTCATTCCTACCCTTAACGAAGCTGCAACTATAGGGGAGCTCATTAAGGATTTCAAGAAGGAAGGTTTTTCCAATATTCTGGTAATCGATGGAAACAGCAGGGACAGGACAGCGCAGATTGCAGAAGCAGAAGGCGCAAGAGTTGTCCTGCAGACCGGAAAGGGCAAAGGACAGGCAATGATTCAGGCTTTCGAACTTATTGAGAGCCCCTATATAATAATGGTTGATGGAGATGGGACATATCTTGCAAAAGAAGCTCCTTCTCTTCTTGAGCCTGTCCTGAAAGGAAAAGCCGACCATGTTATAGGCAACCGACTGGAGAAATATTCCCCCGGGGCTTTTACAAAACTGAACCTTGTAGGTAACCGCCTGATAAATACGCTATTTGATATCGTTTACGGGGTACAGTTAAGGGACATTCTTTCAGGGTACCGTGCTTTCACACTTGAGAGCATAAGGGAGCTTGAGCTTAACAAAACAGGCTTTGAGATTGAAACTGAAATCTCAGTGGAATGCATCCTGAAAAAACAGATAGTAGAAGAAATTCCAATTACTTACCTCCCCCGGAGTAAAAAAGGCGCAACCAAGCTAAACCCTGTAAAAGACGGAATAAGAATCGGGTCTACTATTTACAGGCTCGCAAAAGTGCACAATCCCATGTTTTATTTCGGGATCATAGGTTTTGTCTTTATTATCGCTGGTCTGTTTACAGGAACCTATGTGGTAATCGAGTGGTTCAAGAATATCACCCATGTTCTCCTTTCCAGTCTCACGACCCTGTTTATTATATTCGGGCTTCAGATGTTTATCTTCGGGATGCTCAGCGACCTTATAGTTACTCTTCACAGGCAGACTGTCAGCTTAATCCAGGAGAAAAATAACCGGAGAAAATGACCGTAGTTTCTAATCCGGTAGTTTCTAATGCGGAAGCTTCTCAGTTTTCTGGTCATCCTTCAATTTCTTTTATATAATTTTTAGATATTCTCAGGGGCTTCTTTTTCCTGATCTCGGCTTACTTTTTTCAGTCTATTTTTTTCATATCATTTTGTCGTCTAATTTTTCTTCATATTCTCAGAATCCTCCTATCCAAAACAAGTTTACTTGTTTAAAACTCAGCTTTATTTTCTAAATTCATTATAAAAAACTTATTTTAATCCAGAGCATTATATTTTCCGTATCAAATGGCAGTCAAGTAAAGTAAAGTTGTATTCGATTAAAGTTAGTTTTTTAAATAGTGTTATATATAATTACTTGCTTTTATGATCTAACTCATATTCCCTTTACTTACACATGCAATCTGACGATAATCTTACTGACGAATGAAAGTTTGAGGTAATAAAGATGACAATTGTGGAAGATGCACAGAAAGGAATTATCACTGAAGAGATGAAGATCGTAGCAAAGGATGAAGGACTTGACCCTGAATTCATCCGCCGCGGTGTTGCAGCCGGAAGAATCGTTATCCCAACCTCCCCTTACAGACAGGTTAAGATCTGCGGTATCGGAGAAGGTCTCAGGACCAAAGTCAACGCCTCCATCGGTGTATCCTCGGACATTGTTGATCCAGATATGGAAGTCAAGAAAGCCCAGGCCGCAGAAAAAGCAGGTGCTGACACTCTCATGGAGCTTGGAACCGGCGGAGACTTCCTTGCAATCAGGAAAAAAGTCATTGACAGCATCTCCCTTTCAGTCGGTTCAGTGCCTCTCTACCAGGCTTTCATTGAAGCTGCAAGGAAGTACGGATCAATCGTTCACATGACAGAGGACGAACTCTTCAATGCAACAGAAGCCCAGGCAAAGCTCGGAACCAACTTCATGGCAATCCACACCGGGATCAACAACATCACTCTTGACAGGCTTAAAGCCCACGGCAGGTACGGCGGTCTCTGCTCCCGCGGCGGCGCCTTCATGAGCTCCTGGATGCTCCACAACGAAAAGGAAAACCCGCTTTATGCAAACTTTGACTACCTCGTTGAGATCCTCAAGGAACACGAAGTTGTTCTCTCTACAGGAAACGGAATGCGTGCAGGTGCAGTCCACGACGCAACCGACCGCGCCCAGATCCAGGAATTGATCATTAACTCCGAAATGGCTGACAGGGCACACAAGCAGGGGCTGCAGGTCATTGTCGAAGGTCCTGGCCACGTCCCGCTTGACCAGATTGCAACCAACGTAAAACTCATGAAAGAAATGAGCGGTCACAAGCCCTTCTACATGCTCGGACCTCTCGTTACCGACATCGCTCCAGGATACGACCACATCGTAACCGCAATCGGTGCATCCGTCTCTGCCTCCTACGGCTGTGACTTCCTCTGCTATGTAACACCCGCAGAGCACCTCGCTCTCCCGAACCTCGAAGACGTCATCACCGGTGTCAAAACCTCCAGAATTGCAGCCCACGTCGGCGATATGATAAAATACCCTGACAGGGCAAGACAGTGGGACCTTGACATGGGCAGAGCCAGAAGAGAACTCGACTGGGAAAAGATGTACTCCCTTGCAATCGACCCAGAACACGCAAGAGCAGTCAGGAACAGCAGAGCACCAGAAGACACAGATGCATGCACAATGTGCGGTAACTTCTGCGCCCTCAAGATCGTCAACCAGAACTACAACCTTGCAAAATAAGCAGGTACTGGTTAACTGCGGTAAAGCCTTCGGGCTTTACTAATCTCATCTTTTTTAAGTCAATTTCTCGTGATTTTTCTTTCACTCAGGAATTTTATTTTTCTTTTTCCGCTTTCTTCTGCCCTGTGAGAATTTTTCTCTTTATATATCTCGCTTTTTCCAGACCTTGTGGACTGCCTGTTAAAGATTATTGAATAAACATTTCTACCATAAGTGATAGAACTACTTTCATCGGCAGGAGAAGACAGAAATGTACTATTGCATAGTTAAGTCACCAATCGGTCCCATACTTCTTGCGGGAGACGAAGAAGGGATGAAACACGTAAATTTCATGAAAGGTAAAAAGAAAATTGAGGTCTCGGATGACTGGGTAGAAAATGAAGAGTTTTTCAGGGAAATCTCCGGGCAGCTCGAAGCTTACTTTTCAGGAAAACTCAAGCCTTTTGATGTAAAGCTGGCTGCGGAAGGCACGGAATTTCAGAAATCTGTCTGGAAGGCTTTATGTGAAATCCCTTATGGTGAAACCAGGAGTTACAAAGACATAGCCGTATCCATCGGAAAACCAAAAGCTTACAGGGCTGTGGGGCTTGCAAATAACCGGAATCCGATTGCAATAATCGTGCCCTGCCACAGGGTTATCGGAGCAGATGGAAAGCTTACCGGCTATGCAGGTGGGCTGGACGTTAAGGAATTTTTATTGAAGCTTGAAGAAAACAATTTGAGCATGTCTTGGAAAGATTAATTCGCAGGAGAAATCAGCATGGAACTCAAAAATAAGATCGAGAATATTATTAAAAAAGCAGCCGTAAATCCTGGCACTGAGACTCGATATCGTGAACCTCTTATAGGCTATGCTTCAGCCAGCGACTCGATTTTTGATGAAATGAAGAAAATCATTGGTCCTCATCACCTGCACCCAAAAGAGATTTTTCCTGAAGCAAAAACTGTTGTTTCTTTTTTCCTGCCTTTTGAAAAAGAACTTGTGAGGCTAAACTGGAGGTCCAGTGAGCCTGTGAAGGAATGGATTCTGGCTAAAGGTGAAACAGACCTTTTGATAGGAGAAATCAGTGAAAAACTGACGGCTGAACTGGCAAAAGACGGCATAGAAGCATTTGTGCCTTCAATAGTTTTTGATTATAAGAATAAGGGGTTCGATATCACATGGTCCCACAAAAGTGCCGCTTATGCTGCGGGTCTGGGCACTTTCGGGGTCCACCAAATGCTGATAACTAAAGCAGGATGCTCCGGTCGCTTTGGGACAATACTGATCTCCGCTAAAATTCCCCCTACTCTGCGCCCGACCGAAGAATTCTGCCGCCACAAAAAAGGAGAGAAATGCCTTGTCTGTCTGGACAGGTGCCCGGCTGGCGCCGTTACTATAAAAGGGCTAGACAGGGAAAAATGTTTCAGGCTGCTTCAGGAAAATGAAAAAGCTTTTCCAGAGCTTAACCAGCACGCCTGCGGAAAATGTGCAACCGGACCCTGCTCCCTAAGGTCCTGTTAAAAAGTTTTTCTAAGAAATCAGATAAGCAGACAATTAATTGGTGTCTAATTGTAAATGGGCATGTCATCGAGACTGTATCTTTAAAAGGCTCATGAAACTGACTTATAGATGGAAAGACGAATTAAAATTGATCAATATGTCTATTATTTCCCTTACCACCGATTTCGGAGACCTCTATCCAGCAGCCATGAAAGCCGTGATTCTTGGAATTAATCCAAATGTGCAGATAATTGATGTAACTCATTCTATCCGGCAGGGGGGAATCAGGGAGGGAGCCTTTGCTCTGTACTCTCTTGTCCCTTATTTCCCGGCTAAAAGCGTGCACGTAGGAGTTGTAGATCCCGGTGTTGGAACTCTCCGCCGTGCACTTGCCCTGAAAGCAGGTCCTGAAGGAGAAGAGCAATTTTTTGTGGGTCCCGATAACGGGCTCATGATCCCTGCAGCCCGTAGCCTGGGAGATATGGAAGTGTATGAAATCACAAATAAGGAGCTAATGCTCAGGTCAGGAGTTTCTGCAACGTTTCACGGAAGGGATATTTTTGCACCTGTGGGAGCCAGGCTCTCAAAAGGCATGCCAATTGAGACCGTCGGACCTAAAATCTCGGACTTTGTAGATCTTGATTTCGAAAATTTCGGGATTGACGGGCAGTTTCTTGTAGGGGAAGTTGTTTATGCTGATAGTTTCGGAAACGTGATTACGAATATTCCTGAAGCTGCGGTCCTGAAGTTCCGCAATTTTGGCTCACAGGTGGAAGTAAACGGCAGGAAAGTCTCTTTTGTCCAGACCTATGGTTTTGTCAAGCAGGGAGATGCTCTGGCACTAATTGGAAGCCACGGCTTTCTGGAACTCGCGGTAAATAAAGGAAACGCAGCCCTGCAGTTCGGGCTCAAAAACGGGGATCCGGTGGCAGTTAAGGTTTTGTAAGTGGCTGGACTTCTCAGGCAGACGAATCTTTTATATAATACCCTTAATACTAACTGCCTTTTCAGTATGAAATTATTGCAATTTTTGCGCTGGCTCTGCAGAGGAACCTTGACAGCATCCATTCAATTGCAAACCGGCTAAAGCCTCCTCTGAAAATTGTTTCATACACGGCTGTCGGGAGCATTTATATCAACGGGCTGATGCTGATAATTTTCAGCCTTCATTCCCCCTCTATATTGAAGATAGAGTTCATGCTTTTTGCGTCCCTTCTTTCGTTAGTTTCCTCCCTCGTCGCCATAATTTATCTGTCCATGGAGATGCTGAGCGATGTTTCCGGCTTAAAAACCTCCTCTGAAAAATATGTCCACCTCTCGCAGCTCCTCAGTGAGCTTGAGGGCAGAGATTCCGGGCAAATGGAACTCAGTGCCGAAGATTCTGAGCTCTGCATCCTGTCCATTGATGACGAAAAACCTGAGGTCCGGATAGCTGCAGCCTCAGCTCTTGGAGTCCTCGAGAGCCGGAATGCTGTAAATCCCCTTCTTAAAAAGCTGGAAGAAACCCCGAGGAAAGACAGTTCTGTAGAACTCCAGAAACAGATCATTGTAGCTCTCGGGAAAATTGGGTATAATAAAGCTCTTTCTGCAATCCTGTCCCTGCTTGAATCTCTCTATCCTGATATCAGGAAATATGCTGCAGAAGCCCTTGGAAAACTCGGAGACAAGCGGGCAGTTGATCCTCTCCCCGGAATGCTTAAAGAAAAGAACCCAGAACTCAGGATTACTGCCGTATATGCTCTCGGAACCCTCAAAGCCCCTCAGGCTATTAGTCCTCTTATCAGCATGCTGGACGACGACAACCCCTGGGTAAGAAAGTGTGCCGCCGAAGCCCTCGGAAAAAGCGGAGATAAAAAAGCAATCGAAGTCCTTGTCAATAAACTGAACGACATAGACCCTGAAGTCAGAAAAATTGCAGCCGGAGCCCTGGGAATACTTTCTGAATATCAGGATTTCAGGTAAAAAAAGTTGTAAGATAGAGTTTATGCGGGTTTCATTTCAAGAGTCTTTGAGGTAACTTTTGAGGATTCATTTGTTATAACTGGCGTGAATATCGCAGCAAAATTTGAACGTCGTTGAACTGAACAATCCTCAACTCTCTTAATATTTTTCCTGTGCTGATCACTGTTTTTTCCTCATGTCAACCGTAGGTTTTTCTCCATTTCAGCTGTTTGAATTGGATCCCAAAATAAATCGATGAAGCCTCAGAGGATGTAAATCTAAGCTGCACTCTTTAAGTCTTCCGAAAATTTAACTAAATATTTATACGGCTTTCTCCTAAACGATTTGAAAACGTTTTATGGAGCTAAGTTCTTTTGGCAGGCGATAAGTCGAAACCAGAGTCTTACTGTATGTGTCGTGACACTGCAACAGGGGAAGATTCTCTAGGATTCCAGCCTTACGTTGAGGCTATCACAGAATTTCTTACCGCCGAGGGAACTTTAGCTCCGATTACTCTTTCTATTGAGGGGCAGTGGGGGTGCGGTAAATCTTCTTTCATGCAGCAATTGAGAAAGAGAATCGAAGAGGAAAATGGCTCCGATAAAGAGAAAAAGAAATATTTCGAAAAGAGAAAGAAATACTTTACAGTATGGTTTAATTGCTGGAGATACGAGAAAGAAGATGAGTTGTGGGCTGCTTTTGCCCTTAATTTAATGGAGCAGTTGTCAGAGCAGCTTTCCTGGTGGGGACTGCAAAGAGCTAGGATTAAATTAGTCTTGCTGAGGCTTAAGTTTAAGTGGAAAAAAGAAAGTTCAATTATCCTTCATATTCTTTCACGAGTAATTTTTATCATAATTATTTTGGCACTTTGGATTTTACTTATTCTATCCATTCCGAGTTTGATGGGGTTTTTGTTCTCACATTCTACAGGTACTTCATTCTCTAGCTTTTCTTTTACAGGTCCAATAGATTTTTTTTCAAATCTGGTAAATTCTCCAAATTCTACCTCTTCGATTGATGCCAGCCTGGAAAATAATTCGACTTCCGTCGGTTTAGTTGATGCGAAATTCAGGACCTCCGTTAATGTTTTGTTAATGTTGGCTGGAATTATTGGTCTTTTACTTCAATCATTTTATCTTATTAAAGAAATTAAAAATTTTGTTGGAAATCCTTTTGATTTCAGTAAATTTATATCCAATCCGAATTACACGGAGCATATCTCTTTCATAGAGCACTTCCATTCCGATTTTGACAAGATAATCGAATCATATGTAGGAAATTCAAGGGTCTATGTCTTCGTTGATGATCTTGACCGTTGCGAAGTCCCAAAAGCTGCAGAACTCATGCAGGCGTTAAACCTCATGATCTCGGATAAAGCAAATGTTTATTTTTCCATAGGTATAGACCGAAAAGTCATATCTGCAGGACTGGCGGCTAAAAACGAAAAAGTCCTAAAATTCTTAGGTGTCGATGGGCTTGAATACGGTTATGACTACATTGAATAATTTATACAGCTTCCTTTTAAAGTTCCAGGTCCCAAAAATGAGGATTTTAGGGAATTTATGAACCCTCAACCTGAAAAGAAAAGTCCCTCAAAAATTTCCTGGCTATCTGATAATCTATTGATTGAAAATTTAAAGAAATTGTTCCGTAAATTTAAGGCTACCACCCCAAGTTCACAGCCTGATAAAGACAGCATTCCGCTGAAAGGTTCTGAAAGTGCCAAACCTGGAGAAGAGGTTTCTGGAGAAGCTTCAAAGGAAGAATCGGAGAAAGAAGAGAAGATCACGAACGACAACGACTGTGATGACAAATCAGTGGAGTTGGATCACATTCTGGAAATGGTTGCTCCAGCTCTTGATAGAAATCCCTGCCGTATGAAACAGTTCTTTAACCTGTTCCGTTTTCAGAGAACGATTGGAAAAAGAACGGCTCTTTTTTCTTATGATCCGGGCACATCTCCTGAAAAGATGTGGAACTGCAGAAAGCTTGCAAAATTCGTGGCAATAAGCATGAGATGGCCTGAACTGGTTTCAGCTCTGGGTTCTAACAGTAAACTTCTCGACCAGTTACAGGAATATGCGTTAAAGCCGGAAAGTGAAAATAAAAACCTGGAAAAGTGGACCAAACATGAAAAGTTAATTGGCTTATTGAGATACGGCTGTGAGGGGAGCGATCCTCTAAAAAAACCAGAAGACTATACCCTTTCAGGTCTTGACTTTAGCAAGCTGTTGCAGATATCACCTGTTGTTCCGTCTTCTGAAGAAGGTACCGATTTTTCCTCCATTACTTTTGATGGAATCGAATTTGTGCGTATTCCTGCGGGAGATTTCATGATGGGGTCAAATGAGTATGAAGATGAACAGCCGGTTCATAATGTAAAAATCGGAACTCCTTTTTACCTTGGTAAATACCCGGTTACTCAGAAGCAGTGGGAAGAAGTTATGGGTAATAATCCTTCCAGTTTCAAAGGTGCTGATCTGCCTGTAGAATCTGTTTCCTGGGATGACGTTCAGGAGTTTATCAAAAGACTCAATGAAAGGGAAGGCACTGACAAGTACCGTTTGCCATCTGAAGCTGAATGGGAATATGCCTGCCGTGCAGGAACGAATACAAAGTATTCTTTCGGTGATGACGAGTCAAAACTCGGGGATTATGCTTGGTATAGTGGTTATTCAATTTATGAAGAATGGGTTAAAAATAATGACAAAATTTTAAAAGAAGGTAGAACTCATCCTGTTGGTCAGAAGAAGCCCAATGCTTGGGGTCTTTATGATATGCATGGTAATGTCTGGGAATGGGTTCAGGATAGGTGGCATGGTAACTATGAAGGTGCTCCTTCTGATGGTAGTGCCTGGGAAGATGGAGATAGCTCCTCCCGTGTGGTTCGGGGCGGTGGCTGGTACGATGGCGCCGGGGATTGCCGGTCGGCGGCCCGCGCCGGGTTCGACCCCGGCGCCCGCAGCAGCAACTTCGTTGGCTTTCGTCTTTTGAGGAAACTGTAACCACTTTCTACTTTACCACTTTACCACTCAAGTTAATAGTTAAAGTAAAGTTGAATTCTCCGGCGAAGCCCGAAGGCTCGAAGCGTGCGTAAGCCGCAGAGCCTGAGGTGCTGAGCCTGCCGGTGTGACACTTAATATAATATCTGGAAGATATGTTATGTTGAAAATATTCACAGTAAAGTATTCGGAGAAAAGTGAAAGTTTCCCTGATTCCGCAATGTCCGGTTTTCTGGCTGATAAGGAGATCTTGAGGTGGGAGAGCCATTTTTTTGAGAGGAAGGGAGAGTTTTTCTGGACGGTGCTTGCGGAATACCGGAATTCTTCCATGCCGGTGCAGGTAAATCATGGTGAAGAAAAGTTAGAGAAAAAGGAAGAAAGTTACAAGACAATTCTTAACGATGCTGACTGGCCTTTGTTTAAAATGCTTAAAGAGTGGAGAGGCGAGGAGAGCAAGAAAGAAGGGGTTCCGCCGTATATCATCTGCAATAATATGCAGCTTGCTCGGATTTCGGTTATGAGGCCGACTTCTTTAAATGCGCTTCAGGGTATCGATGGGATAGGGAAAGCTAAAATTGAAAAGTACGGGAAAGAGATTTTAAGAATTGTTTCTTCATGTGGGCGGCTTCCGACTTTTGATGGTGAGAGAGATCAAGGGGGCAATATGAGTGGCATAACTGAAGAAGACGTTGCTGGCGAGGGGATGCGTCATGAGTGAGGAACTTCAGCTTTTCGTGAAATGGACTGAATTTCTAAAGTGGCTCCTCAATACCACAGATAAATTCCCGAAAAAGGCCAGGTTTACGTTCACAACTAGGATTGACAACCTTGCTCTTGATATCCTTGAGGACATCATTGAATGCCGTTATGACAGGGATGCAAGGAAGGCAGGTTCCAGGAAAATCAATATTAAGTTTGAGAAACTTCGAATTCTCCTCCGCATTTGCCATGATATGCACTACCTTTCTACCAGGCAACTTGAGTATGCTTCAGCTTCCATAAACGAGGTTGGCAAAATGACAGGGACATGGTTGAAGGGTGGTGTGGGATCTTGAAGAGGTATGGGAACCTCTTTGAAGAAATTGTGTCTTTCGATAACCTGCTTCTGGCGTCCAAAAAAGCGTTCAGGGGGAAAAAGGCCAGGAGAAGGGTTGCAGAATTCTATTTTAATCTTGAAAAAGAGCTTTTGTGCATCAGGGAAGAACTTCTTGGCAAAACATACCGCCCTCTGCCCCTCCGCATTTTCCGCATTTATGAGCCAAAGGAAAGGGAAATCGGGGCTTCCGATTTTAGAGATCGGGTTGTGCACCATGCCATCTGCAATAAAATAGAACCTATTCTCGACCGGACGTTTATTTATCATAACTATGCCTGCCGCAAAGGGAAAGGGACTCACAGGGCCATTCTTCAGGTTCAGGCATTCAGCTAGAAATACCGTTACTTCCTGAAATGTGATATTAGCAAATACTTTGCAAGCATAGACCACGAGGTCTTAAAAAGAATGCTTGCCAGAAAATTCAAAGACCCTGACCTGCTCTGGCTCCTGTATCTTATCATTGACAGCCCTGAAATGGAATTTCCGCAAAAAGGAATTCCTATCGGAAGTCTGACTAGCCAGCTCTTTGCAAACCTGTATCTTGACAGGCTTGATCATTATATCAAGGATGTTCTTGAGGTCAAAGCGTATCTCAGGTACATGGATGATTTCATAATCTTTGCTAACGACAAATCAGAGCTTCACCTTCTGCATGCAAAAATAAAGGCTTTTCTCGGAAACGATCTAAGGCTGGAAATGAAAGAAAAGGAAACAATTATTTCTCCAGTGATGGAAGGAGTCCCTTTCCTCGGCTTCAGGGTCTTTCCAAAACTCATCCGGCTGAAACATGGAAACAAAAAGAGAATTTTGCAGAAAATGAAGTCAAAGTCAAAGGATTTTGAGCTTGGAAAACTTGATGAAAACAAATACTGCCAGTCCCTAATGAGCAGAACAGAGCATTTAAAAATAGGAAATACACACAGGCTAAGGAAGGACATCTTCTTTAAGATGTTTTTCAGGGCTAGCGGTCGTCAATAGCTCCAACCGTGTAATACGGGGCGGTAGCTGGAACAATAACGCCAGGAATTGCCGGTCAGCGAACCGCAACAGGAACGACCCCGGCAACCGCAACAACAACCTTGGCTTTCGTCTTTTGAGTTCACCGCCACTGCCAGAAGTTACAGTGTTTACGAATGCTGTGCCAGTGCCCGGTGGTGACCAGACTGCAGTCCTGCGCCGGTGTCTCGGACAAAGAGAAATTGAACCGCTACCTCTGGTAGGGCTAAATGCTGATAATGCTTAGGTCTCAAAGTCGGTAGCGGTTTTGTAAAGCTCTTATTTTGTTTTAGTTTCGTGTTTTTTTCTTGATGCTTCCCATTTTCAGTCTTCATTACGAAAAAGCCGTTTGCTTTGCAAACGTGACAAGACACGTTTGATACGGTATTACGATTGCCCTGTTTTTCGCTTCCCAAACTTTCCCACGCTGGTTTTAAGTCCTCTTGAGGGAGCGAAGCGACCGAAAAGGACACCGCCCTCCCGAGGCGGAACTCGGGTAGGACAGCGGGCTCCCGAATCGCAATTCGGGCGTTTCACATCCACTCGTAATGCATCAAAACTTCAGGATTGAAGCTCTGCATTAAACTATTCTCCGTATACCCGAAAAAGAGGCACCCCTTGCAGTTCTCTACAATTTCCTTCCTTTGCTGTGCAGAATTTTTCCAGACCTTCTCAAAGCCGTCCTTCATAACGTTCCCAAGGGGTTCCTGATGCACCCGGCAGGTCTCGGCAGTCCCGTCGTGCGTGACGTTAATAATAATGCCGCTAGCCATGCATCTGTAATCCATATTCCCGTCCCTGACCATCCGAAGGTAGGTTTTGGAGTTAATTATGGGGTAGCCCTGTTCCTTCATCTCGATTATGCGGTCAACGGTGCTGCGGAATTTTTCCTTATCTCTGATCCCTATTTCGTTCCAGATCTCCTGGTCAATTCCGTGAAACTCATGTACAGGCTCGAAAGAAACTTTTACACCCAGTTTTTCTGCAAGCAAAATGAGGGTTTCAATATCGTCAAGGTTTTTTCCTGTGAGCACACAGTTCATCAGGATCAGGTTTTTCTGTTTCTGGAGTTTCCTTACCTCAATAGCTTTTCTCAAGCCTTTCAGCAGGGTTTCAAAATCCATTTTCCTGATTTCTTTATAGCTTTCAGTTCCGTCTACTGATACTGAGAGGTAATCCACGTCTTCCAGCTCTTCTACTCTTTCGTAAAGCAGCTTTCCGTTCGTGACCATGGATGTAACCATCCCGAGCTTTTTTGCGTGAGCCATTATCAGGGGCAGGTCTTTTCTTAGAAGGGGTTCTGTTGTCCAGGCATTATAAACCCCTATCCCGAATTTCTTTGCATCATCGAGGAGCCTCAAGACCTCATCTCTTGAGGGCTCTTTTCCGGGTTCTTTCCTCCAGTATTCACAGAACTTGCAGCGCATATTGCAGTTGGCATTTACGCCGTGAGAAAGGACAAAAGGGCGCTTTTTGATCCTTATCTGCCAGAGGGCTCTTGATGCCAGGATAGGGTCAAATCGGGACATGGCGATCGTGTTTTGTCATTAATAAGAAGGACTCTTTTCACTCAGGGTCTATATATTCTATCCATGAGCTTTTTTATTATAACTTTTTTGTAAGAGAGCCCCAATATCAGGAGATTTATGAGATAAAGGTGTTCCATTCCAGAAAAAATAACTTCAAATTAGAAAATGCGAGCTTTTTGAGGGAAAATTATTTTAAACAATTCTAAAAATCATTACAATGTCGGCATCGCCAAAAAAAAGGGAAGCCCGCCCTGAGGCGAGCTGTTGATATTGAAATTATCCGAAGAGGGCGCCGAGACCGGCCATTCCGTCTTCTTCAGAGGTGTCTTCTTCTTCCTCTTCAGGCTCTTCGGCAGGAGCTTCTGCTGCTGCGGGTGCGGCTGCTGCGGGTGCGGCTGCTGCTGCAGGGGCGGCGAATGCTGCCTTTGCGATAGCTTCTTCGATGTCCACGCCTTCAAGGGCTGCGACAAGGGCCTTTGCCCTGGCTTCGTTCACTTCGATACCAGCTGCCTTAAGAACGGCAGAGATTGCGTCTTCGGTAATTGCTTTACCAGCGTTGTGCAATAAGAGAGCTGCATATATGTATTCCATCGTTAATCACCTAACTTTGTATTAGCGTAAATAGTAAATCTGTTTATCCGAAAAGGGCACCGAGTCCAGCCATTCCATCTTCTTCGGAATGGTCCTCTTCTTCCTCTTCAGGTTCCTCTTCCTTCTTTTCTTCTTTTGCTGCTGCAGGAGTTGCTGCTGCTGCGGCTGCTGCTGCGCTTGCGGCTGCTCCGAGAACTTCTCTCAGGTCGTCATCCACTGCATTTGCGTCCTTGTCTGCGGCTTTAGATGCAACAGATGTCATCTGGACATGGGCTTTTGCCAGCAGGGCATCCATGACTCCAGGTTCAAGGATAACAGCATTGACACCAAGGTTCTTTGATTCTGCATAAGCTTTTGCCAGCAGGGTGCCGATTGTTGCGCTTGTCGGGTATGCTGTGTTGACCGAGAGGTTGAAAGCGTTCTGAGCTGCCCTGATGATGTCAGAGAAGTACTTGCTTTCGTCAACTGCAAGGAGTTCCGGCTCATAAATTGTCCCCTCATCGTAGGCGGCTCTAAGGTCAAGACCTACAATCAGCGGGTATATCTCCAGCTTTGCAAGCATGGTTGCAAGCTTCTGCGGGACTGCCTCGCCTGCTTTACAGACAACCTTTGTTTCCTTTATTGCTACCTTTCCGGCTTCTATTGAGGCTGGAATTCCTGCGCTCTGGAATTCACCCAGAATCGGACCGGGCGGGAAACTGGTGGGCCCCTTCTGGACCATTATATCCACAGGAGCTATTGCGCCTCCTTTGATTGGAGAAGGAGTCTTTGTCTGCTCGAGCAGTTTGTAAAGCTTGAAGGGACTTTCATTGGAGAATACCAGAGCGGTCTGCTTGTCCAGATACTTATTCATCTCGGGAATAGTTCCCCCAAGCTGGTTTAATGCACGCTCTGTGAGGGTGTTTCTGGAGACTTTGAGCACCGCAACGTCCTTAAGGTCCCGGCGAATCTTCTGGATCTTGGTTGCGAGGATGCCTTCAATCCCTACCATCCCGAATACTTTGTGGGACTGGATGAGTTCTTTTATGTTTTCGATTTCATCCTTTTTCCACTGCGGGATGTGCTCGGTGTGATGCCTTTCTTCTGCCATTTACACCACCCTCTCTGATTTTCCCATAGTTGTCGTGACATAGACCGTTCTGAGGTTGTGCTTGCCCTTATCGAGGACACGCTCAAGCCTGGCCATAATAGTCTCGATGTTTTCGGCAAGGTCTTCAGGGTTCATATCCCTTCTGCCGACAGCCACATGGAAGGTAAGTCTGTCTTTTGACCTGAGCTTGACTGCATTTTGCTTGCTCTGAATCAGTTCACCGATGTCCTTGTTCGGCATGAGCGGGATAGGCATCTTACCTCTGGGTCCCAGAACAATACCAAGGTTCTTACCGATAATCGGCATGAACTGAGTTTCTGCAATAAAAAGGTCACATTCGTTTGCAAGAACTCTGGCTTTGTTTTTGTCAGCTGCCAGTTCCTCGAGCTCAACGTCAGAAATAACATACGCAGCACCGGCAGCCTTTGCCTTCAGGCCAACGTCACCTTTTGCAAAAACGCCGATCTTCAGCTCTTTTCCGAGCCCGTGCGGAAGAATTACTTCTTCATCGACTCTGTTCTTTGGTTGGTTCATGTCAAGGTTCTTTAAGTTAATCGCCAGGTCCACGCTTTCCGAGAAATTGCGTTTTGGCGACTCCTCAATTACTTTCTTGACAGCTTCCAGTATAGTCTTTTCTACCATCTTGTTCCTCCCCGTAGTGTTTGAACCAAATGTCCAGACAGCCGTTCCGGCTTACTACGGCGATCGTAGGGGCTCCCCTTCCGGGTTCTGTTAATCTTAAACAGCAAGCCACCAATAACATCCTTTTAGTTATTCTAATAGAAAACTGTTCAAGGCTGTTGTGCTATTAGTGGTATCTAATTTAAAACTATTGGTGAACAGCCATTTCCCGGATTTAAAGGTTGGAGGGGATAAAAGGCTTACCACTCCTCGCCTGCAAGCAAATCGTCAAATTTGCCTTCATCGAGTGCTTTCTGGCAGTCCTTTGCTTTCATTCCCTCTACATTCACGCCCATAGGGACACAGGTGCCCATAACCTCTTTCATTGTAGCCTTGAGGTCATAAGAAAGTACATCTTCCTTTTTCATACGGGCGATCTTTGCAACCTGCTGGATTTTGAGGTTTCCAACAACCTCGCTTCCTGCATTTCCTGACCCTTTCTGGATCCCGAGCTCTTTCATAACAAGGGATGCAGTCGGAGGGGTGCCTACCTCGATCTCGACGTTTTTCTTGTCGTCAACAATTACTTTCACAGGGACCTGCATTCCATTGTAGTCCCTTGTTTTTTCGTTGATCTTTTCGACCACTTCTTTTATGTTGACCCCGAGCGGACCAAGTGCCGGACCTAATGGAGGTCCGGGATTCGCTTTGCCTCCGGGGACAAGTGCTTCAACAATACTTGTCATCTGAGTCTCACCGGTTTTTATAAGTATGAATTTAGTAGATTTGTTTCAATCCACTCTGAGTACTGGTGATTTTGTTTATTAATAAGTTTGAATTTTCGGTAATCCATCCGATTCTGGCTTATTCGTTTTCTTTTTTGAGTATCCTTACGGTATCGCCGCGAATCGTGATTGGGATCGGAACCACAGCATCGAAGAGTTCCACAGTAATTTCTTCATGCCCTTCGTCAACCCTTTTAACCCGGGCTTTTTCTCCCTTGAAGGGTCCGGAGGTGACCTCAATTATTGCCCCTTCTTTGATTCCGGTCACTACTGGTTTGGGTTTGAGGAAGTGTTCGATTTCAGAGATTGAAGAACTCCCCTTTACAAGGGCTCTTGCATGTGGGATTGTCTGGATTGCCAGTTCGACAGTTCCGGATTTGGGAGCCTCGACAAGAACATATCCTTTAAGCTCATCAGGAGCCAGAATTGCCCTTATGTCCAGTTTCTCCTTTTTTGCAACCCTGGCAAGTGCCATTGCAACTGACCTTTCCTGGTTTGCCGTCGTTTTGATTACGAATATCTGTGAATCCTCACTCATTTGGCCACCCACTGGGGCAACATTGTCAGCAGTACATATATTATAAATCCAATTGCGCCCACAGCCAGAATACCGGCACCTGCAACTTTGGCAATGGTCAAGAACTCTTCCCTGGACGGTTTTTTCGTAAGTTTCAGGACCCTCAGGTGTGCCCGGATAGCCTGACCAACGCTTTTTGTATTTATATTCGGTAAATTCGGTTCAAACGTGGATTCTACCAATTAATTCACATCCAGGTTTTTATGTACATATTTAATTTTATCTGGAATTTCGCGCGCGGCTCTTCATCTGTTTGGTATGTCGCCGAACTTTGCTTTTTATCTCGCAGAATATCGGATTTTACTCATCAGGAAGAACGGGCGGATTATATTATTGATTCCTATTATATGAAGATATCACCGGCACGATCTTTTATACATCCAAAAATTTAGACGCAGGATTGTAATTCATATAAACCCCTAATCGTGTCAGCAAAAGTTTTCATTTCTGGTGCCGATTTGTATCGGCATCATACTGCATTTACCATAAAAATAGTTTTCGATTGGATTTATATTTCTACGTTCCTTCTTTTTAGGTTAAGATGAGGAAAACAGTATTTTTCTCCAACCGAACGTTTTTATCCATTTTTACTTTTTCATTCCTCTCTGATCACTCTACGAAGTCAATTCCGTACTTATATGTGATGTTCTTGTCGTTTCCATGCCCGTAAATCTGGGCAGAGGTAACTCCTGTGACCACAATCATAGTACGCACTGTCTTTTCGAGATTCGGATCAACCTGGGCACCCCAGATCAGGCGGGCATTGCTGTCTATGCGGCTGTAGACTTCCTGTACCACACACTCTGCTTCAGAAATGGTCATGTCAGGGCCTCCAACCACGTTAACAAGAGCAGAAGTCGCACCTGAGATGTCCACGTCAAGGAGCGGGCTGCGCAGTGCTTTCTGGACTGATTCAACAGCTTTGTTCTCGCCGTCTGATTCCCCAAGCCCTATCATGGCAACGCCTCCGTTTTGCATTACGGTTCTTATATCTGCAAAGTCGAGGTTTACAAGTCCGGGCTTTGTAATCAGTTCGGTTATGCCTTTTACTGCTCTCATAAGGACTTCGTCAGAGACTTTAAAGGCAGCCTGCAACGGAAGCTTTGGGACCACTTCAATCAGTTTATCGTTAGGGACAACGATTACTGTGTCAGCAACATCTCTCAGGCGCTCAAGACCTGCCTCGGCATTTGTCCTTCTGACATGCCCTTCGACGCTGAACGGAAGAGTTACAACTGCAATTGTAAGGGCGCCTGCATCCCTGGCTGCCTCAGCTACTATAGGGGCAGATCCGGTTCCTGTTCCTCCACCAAGGCCTGCGGTGATAAAGACCATATCCGAGCCCTGGACGATCTTGTTAATTTCATCAATGCTCTCGATTGCTGCATCTTCTCCTATCTGGGGGAGGCTTCCGGCTCCAAGTCCCCGGGTTTTCTTTCTCCCTATAAGAATCTTTTTACCGGAGCGAATGTTAAGAAGGTGCTGAGCGTCAGTGTTTATGGCAACAAGGTCTGCTCCCTCAATACTTTCGCCCATCATGCGCTGGATACTGTTTGAACCGCCGCCTCCACAACCTATCACTTTAATAGTTGTTTTAAGACTTCTCAGTATTTCTTCAAGCTCAGCATCCACTTCTAAGTCTTCGTTAGAATTATCTGAGGTATTTCCCTGCCCGCCGCGTCCTTCCAGGGCAGATCGAGCAAGGGCTTCTTCCACAATGGATCTCATGCTACTGTTTTCCTCCATTCTGCTGGGGTGATCATTTGATGGATTAATTAGAAACAAGTATATTTCAACACGGAACAAATTATTTTAACCATCACATATACAGTTTCCAATTTAATAGTTTTCCTTTTCTAGTTTTTGAATTTATACTATATGTGTTTAATAATTTTATTAATGTTACTCTATTTTCCTGTCAAAAGTTATATTTCTTGCTCTTGGGAACAATCTGGCATTTTCGTTTATATCTAACTTCTTTAATTCCTTTATGTTAAATGTATATTTTTTTATTTTTTATATTTTTTTGAGGCTGGTTCCTGTATTTTTATCTTTCCCTTTTTTCTTGATTTTTCATGTTCTCTCTTAATTTCACACTCTACCAGCTTATTTATGTTCAATCCCATGTTCGTTTTTCTGTTCTGATTTCTGGTGGCTTTTTGCCAGGATTCACCCATCTTCTCCGGTAAAACAAACTCGATTTCAGTTTATGCTTTTCCTTTTGATTCCCCCAGGATTATGCCCGTTGCAATCAGATGGGCGACTCTGAGAGGCTCTGGAATACTGCTTCTTATTGAAGTGAGGCGGACTATCTTTTCTGCATTTTTTGCTCCTATTCCGGCTTTCTGGATATAGATCGGAGTTTTTTTTCTTTCAGTAGCCAGTTTCTCTATTTCTCCTGCTTTTTTTATTATGCCCCAGCGCTCCTCTCCATCTGAAAAATGCCGGAGAGCAGATCGAATTTTTTCAAAATCCGGATAGGAACGCATGACCACAATAACAGGAAGCCCTGTTTCCCTGTAAAGCTCCTCTATATCGACAACATTAAAGCCTCCATAGGTGACTCCGTCAAGCATGATAATCCTGAGCTGGCCGTAATGCCTGCTATTCTTTATCATCCTGACTATTACTCCCGTAGCGTCAAGTCCGTCTCTGGTAATCTCCGAGCGCAGGACTCCGTCTATCCAGTCTCCACCTCTGAAAACAGTTCCTACTATCATTACTTTTTCGTTAAGAAGTGCAGAGTCATCTATGCCCAGAATTCGGATTTCGGGTTTTATATGAAAATCTGAATTCACAGCTACCTTTATGTCTGAATTCTAAAAATAGTTTGCCGGTTTCCCAGAGCCGCTTCAAGCGAAAATCTAAGGGAAACTGGAGATTTCTGACAAAAATGGAAGCCTCTGAAAGGCTTTTTCGCTGGATTTGTTTACACGAACATGGTTTCAGGAAGACTGACAGGCATCATCTTCTGCGTATCCGCAGACATAGATACCTTTTCCACTGCTTCGAGGAACTCTTCCATCTCAACCAGTTCCTTATTTTTTCTGACCGCGAACATGCCTGCTTCAGTAGCTATAGCCTTCAGGTCTGCTCCGCTCATTCCCTCGGTAGCTTTTGCAAGCTTTTTGAAATCGATGTCTCCTGCAAGAGTCATCTTTTCGCAGTGGATCTGGAGTATCCTTCCTCTGGCTTCGATTCCGGGCATTGGGACATGGACAAGCCTGTCAAAACGTCCCGGCCTGAGAATAGCAGGGTCAAGGACATCAGGTCTGTTTGTAGCCGCAATAATCCGAATGTTCTTTCTCTTGTCAAATCCATCCATTTCTGCAAGAAGCTGCATCAAAGTTCTCTGAACTTCTCTATCTGCGCCAGTCGTCTCGTTTAAGCGCCTTGCAGCTATCGAGTCCAGTTCATCAATAAAGATGATACTTGGAGATTTTTTCCGTGCCATCTCGAAGATTTCCCTGACCAGCTTGGAGCCGTCCCCTATGTACTTCTGTACCAGTTCGGAACCCACTACTCTGATAAACGTCGCATTGGTTCTGTGGGCTACGGCTTTTGCAAGCAGGGTTTTGCCCGTTCCCGGAAGCCCGTAGAGTAATACTCCTTTCGGAGGTTCAATGCCTATCCGGGAAAAGCGTTCAGGAGCAATTAGCGGAAGTTCAACTGCTTCCTGAAGTTCCTGAATCTGCTCCTCGAGACCACCTATCTGATCGTAATCAACTTCAACACTTTCAATAACTTCCATTGCAGCAACAAAAGGCTCTTCTGTGGAAGGGATAACCTCTGCAATGGCAAGTGTATGCTGGTTCAAGGCAACCTTTGCCCCTGGCAGCAGTTTTTTCTCGTCAATATACTGTGAGACGTTAACCAGAAACTGGGGGCCGTTACTGCTACGGACAATAATACGATCATTCTTGATCACGTCAATAACCGTACCAATGATCAGCGGAGAGGTTTTCATTCGATCGAGCTCGGATTGTAGCTTTCTGATCTCTCTCTCATACTTGATCTTCTGGTTCTCCAAATAGCGTTTCTCGGACTCTATCTGGCTACACTGCTCTTCCAGAAAACTGTTGCGGCTTTCAAGTTGCCTCACTCGGTCCTGGACGCTTTCAGTTGAATCCCCCAGCTCTCCAGGCTCGATTCCGTCATACACAGATCCGGGCTTCACAAGGTGACTGCGCATGCTTTCATCCTTACTTTTGGTACTTTCGGTCATGGAGCTCCGAATATTATTTAAGTTCATACCGTATATAGCGTTTTCGAAGTGATCAATATGCAGTGCGAAATATGTGGTGCAGAGATCCGCGGAAAGCCTATATGCATTACAATTGATAACAGTGAACTTCAGGTCTGCCAGAAATGTGCTCCCTACGGGAAGCCCGTTGACAAGAGGACCCCTGTGTCAAGAAAAGTCTCTCCAGTAGTTCGTACAGTACCACGAACTGAAAAGAAACCCAGAAAGGATTTTTTCGATATTTTAAAGGACGAGCTCCTGGACAACTACGATCAGATTATCCGGGAGGCAAGAGAAACCAGAGGCTGGTCTCAGGAAGACCTGGCTGAGAATATAAAGGAAAAAGCGTCTCTCATTAAAAAGATAGAGCGAAGAGAAATAGTACCCGAAGATACCGTTAGAAAGAAGCTGGAACATACTCTCAATATCAAACTTACAGAGCGCGTGGATTCCGCAGAGCAGGAAGTTTCTCACATGAGGAAAGACACTACTCTGGGAGACATAGTAAAAATAAAGCGCAAGTAATCGGTGAGTTTTGACTGTAAAGCTTTAAATCGAGGTTCTGTTTCAGCAGCAAAACTGTTTCTAGCGGGCTTTTTCGCTGGAAACAATCTGAGAAGAGGGCTTGCATCCGAAGAGATCCTGCTTTGAATCTCTTCAACTGCCCGCTCGAAAGGACTGTTTAATTAGAAGTACAGTCTTTTCGTGCATCTCCGTATTTTTCGTGTTTTATCAGGAATCTCCTCTTTTGTAATGCCTTTTTATTACTCTTTTCAGAACTCGTCCTTCCAAACGTCTTTAAAGCTCGATTTCTATGTCATAAACCTTTTCCGGATTCTCTTTGTGGATGGTCCAGAACGGTTCTTCACCATATGTCTCTATCAGTTTTATGGTCCTCTTCGGGATTGTTTTCGGTCCAAGCACTGCACCCGGCCTGTCAGGGTCATCAATATAATCCGTTTCCATCATAAAACGGGCTCCCTCTTCAATCGCCTGTTCGATTGCCCCTTTAACCGATATTACTCCCGGAAAAATCCCGAGTTCCTCGCAGGTTTTTACAAGAGGGGGAGAATAGTGTTTAACTACCCTGTACATTTTTATCCCTGTTTTTTTTGCTCTTTCAGCTATGTCCTTAAGTTCGGGCTCTCCAACACTTTCGGTGTGGAGCTGGACGGCACAGTCCTGTTCTTTTCCAAGAGAAAAGGCATGTTCCATTATCTCATTTGAAGCCTCCCATACCTCTGCGGGCACAGGATAGTGAGGGCGTCCTGACTTAATCCCCACCGCAAGACCTCTTTCCACGTATCCTGCAGCAAGCTCAAGTCCTTTTTTCATGGTTTCTGCCGCTTCTGAAAGCCCCATGTATTCAGTAAGCTTTGAGATCTCAGCAGGGTGAACCCCGAGAACCGGAAAAGCTCCAACTCCAATCTCGCGGATTTTTGATGCGATTTCCACGGTCTCGTCAAAGACGGCAAGGTAATCTTCGGGTTTTTTGACAGCAATCCCGAGGGACCAGCTGGGTTTCGTAACCAGGATTATATGTGTCCCTCCTGATTTCTGAAACTCTTTTACAGCTTCAATGCCTCTAGCTCTTGGATCTATA